>Ga0334882_1000159_pt1 | contig 123133 bp, 91 predicted proteins | sample GraSluR1_MG_5_FD_207226 | JGI IMG/M metagenome (GOLD analysis project Ga0334882, IMG submission 207226) | Sludge microbial communities from methane-producing bioreactor in Wageningen University, Netherlands - Granular Sludge_15_04-R1 | ecosystem: Engineered > Bioreactor > Anaerobic >...
TCTGGATCGTTCTTGACCTCTGGACCCTGGCTTCTGACCTCTATCCTAAGCGGTGACCCTCTTGCCCATTTGTCGGTCCATGTCGGCATCGACCATCATGGTGACGAGCTGCTCGAAGGACACTTTGGGCTGCCAGCCGAGTTTGGCCTTGGCTTTCGCGGGATTGCCGAGCAGGAGGTCAACTTCGGCGGGGCGGATGAATTCGGGGTCGATGACGACATAATCCTCGTAGTGGAGGCCGACGTGGGAGAAGGCGATGTCGAGAAACTCGCGGACGGAGTGGGTGGCGCCGGAGGCGACGACGTAGTCATCAGCCACCTCCTGCTGAAGCATCCCCCACATGGCGCGGACATAGTCGCCGGCGAATCCCCAGTCGCGCTTGGCGTCGAGGTTGCCCATGCGCAGTTCCTTGAGGGTGCCGAGCTTGATGCGGGCGACGCCGTCGGAGATTTTGCGGGTGACGAACTCCTTGCCGCGGCGCGGAGACTCGTGATTGAACAGAATGCCGGAGACGGCGAAGAGGTTGTAGCTTTCGCGGTAGTTGACGGTGATGAAGTGGCCGTAGGCCTTGGCGACGCCATAGGGGCTGCGGGGATAGAAGGGGGTTTGCTCGGTCTGGGGCGTTTCGAGGACCTTGCCGAACATTTCGGAGGACGAGGCCTGGTAGAAGCGGGCCTTGGGGCAGACCATGCGCATGGCTTCGAGGATCTTGGTGACGCCCAGGGCGGTGAATTCGCCGGTCAGGACGGGCTGGGTCCAAGAGGTCGGCACAAACGACATGGCGGCGAGGTTGTAGATTTCGTCGGGCTGGACTTCCTCGAGCAGCTTGACGATGGAGAACTGGTCGAGCAGATCGGCCTGGCGCAGGTCGATGCGGTCCTTGAAATGGCTGATGCGGTCAAAATTCTCGGTGCTGGAGCGGCGCACCATGCCGGCGACCTGGTAGTCCTGTTCCAGGAGCCATTCGGCCAGATAGGAGCCGTCCTGGCCGGTGATGCCGGTGATCAATGCTTTTTTCATGCGGGGTCTCCACGGGTTGGATTGGGATGGGACAGATTCCATGTTTCGCGCAGAAAGTCAATGGCGCGGACGATGAGGGCCGGATCGGTCTGGGGGGCCGGCTCCAGCACGCGGACGAGTCCGGGGCGCGCGAAATCCGACAGGGCGGCGAAGTCGACTTGGCCGGTCGGCGGCATGAGGTGGTCCTGGCCGGGGGCGGCGACATCGTGGATGTGGCAGCCGGCGATCCATTTGAACAACCGCTGGCGCCAGCGGGAGGTGTTGACAAAGCCGGTGTTTTCGCGGATCTGGGCGTGTCCGATATCCCACCACAGGCGCACGCCTCCGGCGTGGTAGCGCTGCATGAGGTTTTCGGCCTCGAGCTCGGTCGGGATCGCCTCCCAGGTGGGCAGGTTTTCGAGGGCGAGCCGGACGCCGGTTTCGCGGATGACGGGCAGAAGGGCGTCGAGGCTTTCGGTCAGAAAGCGGATTTGGCGCGGCGCTTTTTTGTCGCGCAGGATCTGGGCCTTGAGTTTGAGCGATTCATAGGCCTCGGTGAACTGTTCGCCGCGCGCGGCCATGCGCAGGAGATCGAAGGTATGGTTGGTCATGTCGACGTTGCCGGAATGGCAGACGGCGACAGTGGCGCCGACTTCGGCGGCGAAGCGCAGGGTCCGGGAGATATGGGTGACGGCGTATTCGCGCTCGCGGCGATCGAGCGCGGAGGGGCTGTACAGCTCGGGATGGGGGCGGGGGGCTCCGACGGGAACGGGGCAGAAGCAATGCACACTGTCGACCCGGACGGCCTTGGCGGCCACCATGGCCTGGACGCCGGGGATGAGTTCCGCGCGCAGATCGTAGCCGAGTTCCAAACGGTTCAATCCCAGGGCGAGGATTTCCTCGATCATGGATTCGCCGGAGACGTGCCGGCTGGCGTTCCAGCGAGTGCTGAGAGCCAGGGGAATCATTTCTCGGCCTGGGCCTGGATGGCGGTGATGGCGATGGTGTTGACGATGTCGGTGATGGTGCAGCCGCGAGAGAGGTCGTTGACGGGCTTGCGCAGGCCTTGGATGACGGGGCCGATGGCGACGGCGCCGGCGGAACGCTGGACGGCCTTGTAGGTGTTGTTGCCGGTGTTGAGGTCGGGGAAGATGAAGACGGTGGCGCGGCCGGCCACCTTGGAGTCGGGCATCTTGGTTTTGGCGACGCCGGCATCGATGGCGGCATCGTACTGGATGGGGCCTTCGAGCGGCAGGTCGGGGGCCATGGCGCGGGCGATTTCGGTGGCTTCGCGGACGCGTTCGACATCCGCCCCGCCGCCGGAGCTTCCGGTGGAGTAGGACAGCATGGCCACGCGCGGTTCCACGCCGAAGACCTGGGCGGTGCGGGCGGAGGTGACGGCGATTTCGGCGAGCTGCTGGGCGTTGGGGTTGGGATTGATGGCGCAGTCGCCGTAGACCAGGACGCGGTCCTTGAGGCACATGAAGAAGACGGAGGATACAATCGAGAAGCCCGGCTTGGTACGGATGAACTGGAGCGCCGGGCGAACGGTGTGGGCGGTGGTGTTGACGGACCCGGACACCATGCCATCGGCCAATCCTTTGTGGACCATCATGGTGCCGAAGTAGGAGACATCGGTCATGATGGTTTCGGCCATGTCGGAGGTGACGCCCTTTTCCTGGCGCAGCTTGAAATAGGCCTGGACGAAGTCCCGGAAATGGGGCGACTTGGCCGGCTGGATGATTTCGACATTGGGCAGGTTGAGGCCGAGGTGGGAAATCTTGCTGCGGATTTTTTGGGCATTGCCGAGCAGGACGATGTCGGCAATGCCTCGCAGGACGACCTGTTCGGCGGCGTAGAGGATGCGGTTTTCTTCGCCTTCGGGCAGGACGATGCGCTGGCGCGGCTCCTGGGCGCGCTGGATGAGGCCGAATTCGAACATCTTGGGGGTGACGACGCCGGTTCGGGCGGTTTCGAGCAGATCGACGAGCTTCCGGGTGTCCACATGGGACTCGAAGAGCGCCAGAGCCGTGGTGATTTTGCGGGTGGCGCCGGGGTAAATGCGCGAATGCAGACGGGACACCGCGGTGGTGGCTTCAAAGGTGGAGCCGGGGACCGACAGAAGCGGCACCATGTTCTTGACGTCCTTGAGCAGGGCGGCAACGGCGCCGGTGGGCTTGAAGCCATTGGTGAGAACGATGCCGGCGATGTTGACGGGTTTGGCGGAGTTGAGCTTGAGCATCACGCCCAGCAAGTTGCTGAATCGGTCGCCGGAAATGAACAGCAGCGCGCCATCCTTGAGCTGGGAGAGAAACAGCTCGGGCGCGGAATCGGCAACGGTGAACGAGGTGGCCTGGAGGGAGTCGAGCAGGTCGGGGCGATAAAAGATCTCGGCGTGGAGCGATTGGGCAATCTCGCTCATCATGGGGGCGGCCAGGGAGGGGTCGCACGGCATGGCGAAGACGGGCAGGTGGGAATAGCGGGAATGGGCCAGCAGGTCGGTCAGGGCATCCAGCCGTTCCGGCGGGAAACGGTTCAGGATGGCGGCGAGCACCTTGCAGTCGTCCTCTTCGAAGCTTTGCACCGCGAAGTCGAGACTGGCGAGCACCCCCTCGGTCGCGATTTTGTTGCCATCGACGATCAGGAGAACGGGGGCGTCGATGTTGCGGGCGATGGCGGCATTGATGTTGAACTCAAAGGCGGAGGTCAGGCCCTCGAAGTCGGATCCCTCGCAGACGATAAAATCAAAGCGTTCGGACAGGGCGTTGTAGCGTTCGAGGATTCCATCCATCAACTGGGAGGTTTTGCCCGCCCGAATCAATTCGCCGGCTTCATGGCTGGTATAGGCAAAGGCCTTCTCATAGGGCAGGTCGAGCCGGAAATGGCTGGTCATCAGCGCGATATCGTTGTCCTTTTCGGGGCCGTCGCGCCCCCCGGCGATGATCGGGCGGAAAAAGCCGACATGGCCGACCTTTTTGACCATCATTTCCATGACGCCCAGGGCGATGGCCGATTTGCCGCTGCTGGATTCCGTGGCGGCGATGTAGACGTTGCGGGACATTTCCAGGACCTCTGCGACTCAATGGATTATGGACATCTCAACACGGACCGCATCCTAGCGGTTTGAGCGGGGTCGTGCAAGCGCGGCGGAAATCCGCGTGTTTTTGGCTTTACGATGCGGCGGCGGCCGATAGAGACTGTCCCCGCCGAATGGATGGTTGCGGACGGGCTGCACGGTTCGGCGATGTGAGACTGGAGGAGCGTATGAAAAGAGGATTCATTGTACTGGCGTGGATCGTGGTGGGGCTTCCGATCAGCGGGCGGGCATCGTTCCAGGCGGTTCCTTTGGCCGGGCGTTCGGACGCGGGGAACATCCCGGTCGGGGGGCGGTTATCCATGGGGGTTCTCGGGCCTTCGATGGTGGGTGGCCTGGCGGATTCGCTGGGGTTTCGGGTGGGGGAAGCCAACGAGCATGTGTATCACTATGAACATCCCGACGGCCGGCGGCGGCAGTTGAGCCGCCTGGACTGGGAACTCAAGAATATCGTGATGGCAGGCGGCAGCTTGTCGCTGCGTCCGCTGGACCGCCTGACCCTGAACGGCGGCTTGTGGCTGGCCCTGACGGAAGGCACGGGGGAGATGGAGGATTTTGATTGGCTGGAGGTCTACAACACCGACTGGACGCATTACTCGCTGTCGGATGTGGACGTGACCCATGGCTACATCGTGGATCTGAACGTGGCCTGGGACCTTTGGGCTGCGCGGGAGGCGACCGTGAGCCTGATGCTGGGCTACAAGCAGAACGGGTGGAAATGGGAGGACCGGGGCGTGTATCTCCTCTATCCGGAATACCTGTATATTCCGAACCCGCTGAACGGGGAAAACATGATTAATTACGAGCAGGAATTCCGCATGCCGTATGTCGGCGGGAATGTGGAGTGGAAACCGGGGCGAGGTGGGGCTGGATTGGCCGGGGGGTATTGGTCGGTTTCCGGATATGTGGTGTATGGCCCCTACATTTGGGCGGATGATTGGGATCACCATGTGGCCCGGGACATCTACTACCAGGAAACCTTCGAAGGCGGCGACATGATCGGATGCGGGTTGGAAATCCGTTTTGAAAAGAGGATCCAGGGGCGCTGGGATGCCTTTGCGTCGGTTGCGCTTGACTATCAAAAGGTCGGGCTCATCATTGGCGACATGGAAATGTATGAAGTTTCGACGGGGGAGACGTCGTGGGCGGCGGATGTCGCCGGCATTGAAAACGAATACCTGGTGCTGTCGATCGGCGGGGGACTTCGGTTTTGAGGCCGGGCGGCCGGTACGGGCCGCCGGACACGGCGGGAGCCGATGGGACTGGGAAGTTGAACGGAAGGAACAGGAATATGAAGCGGATGATGAGCATGGCACTGGCGGCAGGGGTTTGGGCATGGATGGCGGTGGCCGCGACGCGGGCCGGGACCGATGCGTCCCCGGCGCCGGAGGTTCCGGAGTGGGCGGCCGGACTAGGCGATGCCATCGGGGAGGGCGTGCAGCTCCTGCAGCGCTATCGACTGCGTCCCGAACCGGCCGCGGCGCGGGCCGCCCTGGTGGAGGCCTTGATCCAGGCCGCCGAACCGGCCGTGGTGTTTTTGGATGACGAGGAAGTGGCGCTGCGCTATCGCCGTCTTTCGGAGCGCGAATGGGATGTGGGGTTGACCCTGGTCGCGACGGACTACCTGCCGCAGGTGGCGGGCGTGCGCGAGAATTCGCCGGCCGCCGCGGCCGGCATCCAGCCCGGTGAAAGCATCGAAAAGGTGGGCGGCCGGGATGTGCTGGGCAGCCATGGTCTGGCGGTGGTCCGCGAATGGCTGACCGGGGGGCCAGACGCCCGAATCGAAGTGGGCGTGCGCGACGAGGACGGCGCCAGTCGGGTGGTCGCCCTGGAGCGGGTGCGCCGGATGGAGTCTTCGCTGGCGGATGTGGAGGAATTGCCGGGCGACATGGGCTACATTCGCGTGGAGGGGTTGCATGCGGGCGCGGCCGCGGAGATTGCCGCGGCGCTGGATGGCTGGCGGGACTCCGATGTTTTCGGGGCTATCCTGGATTTGCGCGGTGCGGCGGGCACGGCCGAAGAGGAGGTCGCGCCGGTGGCCGCGCGTTTCGCGAAGAAAGGCACCGTGATCTATACCCGCGCGGATCGGGAGGGAAAAGTTCTGGACACCGTGAAGGCGCCCGACGCAACGCCGGAAATATTGCCCGTGATGGTGTTGATCGACGAGTGCACGTCCGGCGCCGCCGAATTGCTGGCGGCCGTGCTGGGCGGAAGCGTCCGGGGCGCCATGTTGATCGGCCGCACCACCTCCGGGGATCCGATGATCCGCGAGCCGTTGCAACTGTCCAGCGGACGGCATGCCCTGCTGGCGACGCGGCAGGTGCGCACCAGCGACGGGCGGGTGTACGATGGCGCCAAGGGCGTTCAGCCCGATGTGGTGATTACCGATGCGGCGCTGAGCGAGTCGGTCTATGAGCCCGAAACGCCGGTGCTGCGGCGGGGCCGCACGATCACGGAAGAGGAAAAAATCGACCGCGCATTGCGCGACCGCACGCGCAACGACACCTATCTGCGCCGCGCGACGGATGTGCTGCTGGGCCTTCAGGCGCTGGGCTACGACAAACGGCGCTAGTCCAGCCGCCGGGTTGATCCGTCGGGCAGGGCGCGGAGCAGGCCGGGCCAGGCTTCCGGGGGAAGTTGCTCGGCGCGGGCGCCGGGGTCGATGCCGGCGGCACGCAGTGCCGGCAGGGGATCGGGGATCAGGTCTTTCAAGGAGCGGGCAAGCGTCTTGCGGCGTTGCGAAAAGACGTGGCGGAGCAGGTGGCGCAACGGGTCCTCTTCGGCGGCCCCGCCGAGCGGCTCGCTTCGAAGATCCAACCGGACAATGGAGGATTGGACGTCGGGGGCGGGCCAGAAGCAGGTGCGGGACACGGGCTTGAGGATGCGGACGGCATAGGGCCGCTGGACCAGGATCGAAAGCAGCCCGTAGTCGCGGGTGGCGGGCGCGGCGACGAGGCGTTCGGCGACTTCGCGCTGGATGGTGACCACGATCCGTACGGGCGGGGTCGGCAACGCGGTGAGTTCCACCAGGAGGCGGGCCGCGATGGCATAGGGCAGGTTCGCGACCAGTTTGGCGCCGGGCCGGGTGAACAGCGCGCCGAGGTCGCACGTGAGGATGTCGGCCTGGATCAGATCCAGCCGAGGCCGGTCCGCCAGTCGCTCCCGGAGGAGGGCGGCCAGTCGGCGATCCTTTTCGATGGCGGTCACGCCCACGCCGCTGTCCAGCAGGGCTTCGGTCAGGACGCCGAGGCCGGGTCCGACCTCGACGATGGATTCGCCCGGATGCAGGTCGGCCGCCTGGATCAGGATCTGGAGAATGTTGCGGTCGATGAGAAAATTCTGGCCCAGGACGCGCGAGGGGTGGAAATCAAGGCGCGCCAGCAGCGAGCGGACTTCCGAGGGATGCGTCAGGTTGGGCGGGGCGTCCATTTGGGGTTTCTTCCGCGGGGCGGGTTTGGTATCTGGTGGGCAAGGTAGGAGTCGCCATGAGAGATGCCGAGCAAAAAATAAGGGATCGGGCCGTGCTGGCGGAGGAGTGCGCGCGGCTGCGCGCGGAGGGGAAGGTGGTGGTGTTCACCAACGGCTGCTTCGACCTGATGCACGCGGGCCACGCGGGCTATCTGGCATTTGCGCGAAGCCAGGGCGACCTCCTGATCGTGGCGTTGAACACGGATGCGAGCGTGCGGCGCAACAAGGGGGAGCGCCGGCCGATCGTGGATGAACGCAACCGCGCGCGGATGATGGCGGCGCTGGAATGCGTGGACTATGTGACCTGGTTCGACGAGGACGAGCCGAAGGAGCTGGTGGCGGAATTGCAGCCCGACGTGCTCGTGAAGGCGGAAGACTGGGCGCACTATGTCAGCGGACGCGACGTGGTGGAGGCGCGCGGCGGCCGGGTCGTGCTGGCGCCGATGGTGAAGGGGCTGTCCACCACGGCGATCATCGAGCGGATCGTGCAGGCTTACGGCGGCGGAGCGTCGCCGTAGTGCGACGTCGGCCGCCGAAGGGCGGCTGAACGAGGGAAGTCGGGGGGCTGGTTTTCGGCCCGGGCCCTAGGATCCGCGGGGGGCTTTTCGCCGGAGCCGCACGCCGAGGCTGACGACATAGATGGCGACGGCCACGATGAGGAAGGCCCGGCGGGAGGGCATGGAAATCCAGCCGAATCGCGCCATCAGCCAGCACGCGCCCAGCACCAGCAGGCCGACACAAACGACATCCAGCAGGGCGGACACGGGCGGGGGGATGCGGCTTTCGAGCCGGTCGATCTTCTGTTCGAGGTTCCTTCCCCACTCTTCCGCGCGCTTCTCGATGCGCTGTTCGAGCTCGGATTCGAGGGCCTGGTCGGGCACGTCGTGGAGATCGGGTTTGCCGGGTTCTGCAGTCATGGCCACCTCCTGTTGTGGAACACAGGCAATCAAACCCGGGACCGGCCTGTCAACCGGTTTTGACGGGACGAGGACCGGGATTGACAGGTCGGGGCGGGGCACGGAGAATGGCCCGCATGTTGGGATGGCTGAAAGAATTGGTCCGCCGGCGCGAGCTGGTATGGATCCTGATCGACCGGAACCTGAGAATCCGCTACAAGCACTCGGTCTTGGGCTTTTTCTGGTCCCTGCTGGGACCGCTTTTCCTGATCCTGATCTACAGCATCTTCCTAGGGCTGATCCGGATCCCGATCCACCTGCCGGTGCTGGTCAGCGGGATCATCGTCTGGCAGTTCCTGGCGATGTGCATGGGGGATGCGCTGCACAGCATCGTGGGCAACGCCAACCTGGTGACCAAGGCGGCGTTTCCGCGGGTGATCCTGCCGCTCTCAATGGTGGGCGCCAATGTGGTGAATTTCCTGTTTTCGTTCCTGGTGCTGGCGGTCTACCTGGTGGTGGCGCGGGAAACCTTCGGGGCCTGGGGATGGTTGCCGGTCATCCTGCTGACGCAGGTGGCGCTGTGCCTGGGAATGGCCCTCCTGATCGGCTCGGCCAACGTCTTTTTTCGCGACACGGAACACGTGCTGTCGGTGGTGATGCTGGCGTGGTTTTTCATGTCGCCGGTGATCTATGAGCCGCAGATGATTACGGAGGCCTTTCCGCGCTGGGTGCAGGTGGTGTTTTTCCTGAACCCGATGAGCGGCATCCTGACGGCCTATCGCGAGGTGCTGCTGAGTCGCGGAGGCGTCGAACCGGCGCTGGTGGCGCTTTCGTTCGGGGTTTCCTGGGCGATTCTGGGCGCAGGGCTGCTGGTGTTCCAGGCGGTGGAACCGCGGTTTGGAGACGAGCTGTGAGCGCGCCGGACGGAGACAACCGGGTGATCGTGGTCGAGCGGATGGGCAAGCGGTTCCGCTTGCAGCGCTCTGGAACCCGCACCGTCAAGTCGGCGGTGCTGGACCTGGTGCGACGGCGCGGGGCGGGTCGCAACGCCTTCTGGGCGCTGCAGGAGATTGATTTTTCCGTGGGGCGCGGGGAGACCCTTGGCATTGTCGGGGCCAACGGGGCGGGCAAAAGCACGCTGCTCTCGCTGTTGGCGGGCACCAAGGTGCCGACCACGGGGCGCATTGAAACGCGCGGCACGATCTCGTCGCTCCTCGAACTCGGGGCGGGATTCCACCCGGACCTGACCGGGCGGGAGAATGTCTTCCTGGCGGGCGCGATCATGGGGCTGACCCGGCGGCAGATGCGCGAGCGGTTCGATGCCATCGTGGATTTTGCGGGGCTGCAGGACTTCATCGACCAGCCGGTCAAGCACTACTCCTCGGGCATGTATGTGCGGTTGGGCTTCGCCGTGGCCGTCGAGGTGGATCCCGACATCCTCCTGATTGACGAAGTGCTGGCGGTCGGCGACGAAAACTTCCAGAAGAAATGCCTGAAAAAGATCGAGGCGTTCCGGAAGGCGGGCAAGACCATGCTGATCATCTCGCACGACCTGGGGACGATCCAGTCGATCAGCGATCGGATTCTGTTCCTGGACGAGGGGCGGGTGGCAGGAATGGGCGATCCGCACGAGGTGATCGGCGCCTACCGGTCGTTGTCGCGGTCGCGCCAGACGAGCGGGCACGAGCGCGAATGGGGGACGGGCGAGGCGCGCATCGAGGGGGTGGCGTTTGAAGACGCGGACGGGCGGCCGAAGGACACCTTCGCGTCCGGGGGGCGGGTCCGGTGCCGCATCCGCTATCGCGCGCCGCAGCGCATCGAGGATCCCGTGTTCGGGTTTTCACTGGCCGATGCGAATGCCCGGCTGATTTTCGGCAGCAATACGCAGATCGATGGCGTGCGCATCGCGGCGATCGAAGGCGAAGGCGAAATCATCCTGGAATTGCGCGACCTGCCGATGGCCGCGGGCCACTACCTGCTGTCGTTTTCGCTGCATTCGTCCGACCACCGGACGAATTATCACCGCCTGGACCACGCCTTTTCGATCACGATCGTCAGCGAGAGCCGCTTCGAAGGGGTCTGCCGGATCCCGGTGAAGTGGTCGGTCGAATAGGGGCGGGGACTTATCCGAGCCGCCCGGTGGCGGGATCCCAGTGGAAGGCGAGTTCGTCGACCCGGCGCGCGGCGGCACCGCCGGAGAGGTCTTCGATGGTGATGCCGCGGGCTTCGATGTCGGCGCGCCGGGCCAGGACGTCGCGGGCGGCCTCGCGGTCGATCACATAGACCAGTTCCCCGCCGCGGCGCACCTGATGCTGGCCGTAGGAAATGGGAATCGAGGCGGACGGCTCTTCGAGCAGCGAGGCGGCCACAGGCTCGGACTTGCGGGCGCCAGAGGCCACCAGGACCACGCAACGGGCGGCATACACCAGTTCCGCGCCCATGGAGATGGCGTGGCGGGGGCTTTCCTCGCGGGTGGAAAAGTGCCCGTCGGTCACGGCGTTTTCCACGGTGTTGTCGTCCAGGCGCACCAGCAGCATGCGGTTGCCCTCAAAAGGAATGCCCGCTTCGTGGAAGGCGACGTGCCCGCGCCCGCCCACGCCGATCACATGCAGGTCGATCCCGCCGGCGTCGCGGATCTGCTGCTCATAGCCGTCGAGGATCTCGGCGCGGATCCAGCGCAGGTATTCCGAGGCGGCGTTGGAGCGGATGACGATGGCCCGCCCCTTGTCGGTTCCCTGCTCCTGCCAGTCGCCGGGATGGGCGACGAGTTCTTCGGCCAGGCGCCGGGGATCGATGAGGCACCCGGCGGGCAGGTGGGATTCGGCGAACCGGGTGCGCATCAGGCCGAACAGCTCCTGGATCATGAAGAAGCTGTAGCTTTCGGGGTGCAGAGCGCGCGCCTGGGCATGCGCCCCGGGCAGCCCGATGTATTCATCTAGATTGAAGGTGCGGATGCGCGCGGCGTCGATCCGCTGGTGGTTGACGGCCTTTGCGAGGTGCTTGTACACCCCGACAGGCGAACTGCCGGTGGCCAGCCCGAGAACAGAGTGCGGACGTTCGGCGAGGGTTCGGGCAATGTGGCCTTCGATGAATTCCGCGGCCACCTCGCTGAGGTGGTCGTAGTCGCTCGTGATGATCACGGTATGGGGCATGCCGGTCTCCTTGGGGGGCGGTACAAAAATGTCGTTCGCGAGAATGCGGCGACAGCCGGCGGGAATCAATACGTTTTTGTAAGTCGGGATTTTCCACGCCATGGAAAAGATGTTTGCGAATGTTCCACGGCATGGAAAATCGGCCGACGTTCCCCTCGGTGGGATCCGGCCGACCGGCCCAGATTGCTACAATTCACGGGCTGACCCCTTTTGGGGGAGGGCGGCGGCGGCGGCGAGGAGGTAGGCGGCGGCGGAGGCCCCGGCGAGGCTGGCGTAGCCGGCGCGGTAGGCGAGCAGGGCGGCGGCGGGGGCGGTCAGCACGGCGATGGCGCCATCGATGCCGCAGGCCCACGGGATGTGCCCGGGATTGCGCGCCGACAGGATGCGCACGCCCATCGGAAAGGGCATGCCCAGCGGGATGGCGACGATCACGAGCAGGGTGAGTCCGCCGGCATGGCGGAGGAGAGCCGGCGCGGGGAGAAGGCGGGCGATGGTTTCGGACACAATCGGGGGCAGGAGCATCTGCATGACGGCGATGCCGGCGGCCAGGGCCGCCAGCCGCCGGGGCGTGGCGGGCCGTCGGCGGCTGGCCGCGCTGCCCAGCCCCATGCCGGTCAGCAGGGCCGTCATGACCAGGGCGGCGCTGACCACGGGGCTGCCCCACAACAGGGTGAAGCGTTGGATCAGGACGATTTCGAAGAACATGAATCCCGCGCCCAGTCCAAGGAAAACGGGCAGGGTGAAGCCGGCGGGAGCGATGGCGGTTCGCAGGGGCGCGAGAGGTCCCAGCACCAGCACCAGCACGCCCACGGCCAGCAGGACCAGAAGCGCCCACAGGTAGACCAGACCGCGCTCGCTGACGCTGAGAAAATCGAGATCGCCCGAGCGGACGGCGGACCGCAGGAACTGGTTGAAAAAGGGGCGGTCGTCGGTGGGGGCGCGGATGTCGAAGGGATAGGCCGTCCGGACGGATTCAGGATCGGGGCCCAACAGCGCGGCCATGAGGTCATCGAGAGTATCGTCGGCGGAGACGTGGGTGCGCTCGCCGGTTCGGTCCGGCGGCCAGAGCAGGTCGAAGCCTTTCTCGCGGGAGAAGGCTTGAATGGCGTCGAGGGTCTCCGGGGAGAAGGGCTCCCGGCCGGCCAGGACGGACATGGAGCCCCATCCGCGCACGGCGACGATATGGCGGGCGGGATCGCGTCCGGTGGCGCGAAGACTTTCGGCGACGAGATCGAGGATGCGGGGCGCGTGGCGCAGGGGGGCATCCAGCCAGACCGGAAAGGCGAGGTGTCCACCAGACGCCAGTCGCGATCCGGCGGCGAGGAGGGCCTCGAGGGTAAAGAGCTTGTCCTCGCCGAGGGTTTGCAGTCCGACGGGTCCGCCGAACAGTCCGCGTTCGGGGAACACGATCAGGTCGAACGGGGAATGGATATCCTGGGCGAGATAGAGGCGCGGATCGGCGCGGACGAGGTCGACGGGCAGGCGGGCGATGTGCGGCTGCATGAGGCGGGCGATGCGGGGATGGGGTTCGACCACCGTCACGTCGGCGCCGGCATGGACGGCGAGCAACGGCGTGGGGGTTCCGCCGGGCGACAGGCAGAGGACGCGGCGTGGCGGCGGGGTGGCGGCAAAGGGGAGTGCGCGCGGGGTTTCACGGAGAATGCCGGCGGAGGGATCATCGGCTGCCAGGAGATGCCCGGCTCCTTCGCCATCGATGAACAGGTGGGGGGGAGCGGGAACGGTTCCGGCGTAGCGCAGGCTGAGGTCGGGCGCGTAGCGCAGGGCGGGGGAGGTGACGATATCGACCCGGCCGAGCGGATGCGGCAGCGGGCCCTCGCGGTGGACCTCCGGAAGCCGCAGGGCCTGGCTCAACTCCTTGTAGGGCGAACGGGGCAGGTCGGGCGCCAGAAGAATGGCGGCCAGGGTGGCCAGCGTGGCGACCGCAAGTGGAATCCGCCCGGGACGCGCGGGGAGGGCGGCAACGAGGGCGAGCAGGGCCAGCCACGTCATGGCCTGTTCGGGAAGGACGGCGCGCATCAGCAGCAGCGTGGCGCCGGCGCCCGCGGCGGAACCCAGCAGGTTGGCGGCGTAGAGCGTGCCAATTCGCTCGGCGCGCGCGGCGAAGGCGGCGGACAGCGCCGCGGCGCCGAAAAAGAAGGGCAGGAACATGGCGCCGCCCAGTCCGGCCAGTCGCCACCACTGGCCGGGGTCGGCGTGAAGCAGGTCCACTTCCAGTCCGGCGAGGAGGGGGCGGGCCAGCGCCGGCAGCAGGGCGGTGGAAAGCGCGCACATCAGCAGGGCCGGGGCGTAGAGGCGTTCAAGTCCGCCGCGCGCGCGCGATTTCCACAGGGTCAGGACGGACCCGCCGGCGCCGAACCCGAGCAGGGCGATGGAAATGACCACAACGGCCAGGTGGTGGCCTTGCGCATGGCCGAGGGCCTGCATCCACGCCACTTGCAGCGCCAGCATCAGGAACGAGACCAGCGCGATGGAGGCGGGGGTCATGGCCGGGGGAATCAGTTCCCCGGGTGTTCTTCCGCCCGGGTGAACGGAACGAACCGCACCGGCAGGACGTTGCGGCTGGTGATGCGGTCGCCGTCCTTCTCCACGAGGACCAGTTGCTGGGTGCGGAAGCGCGACCCCACGGGAATCACCATGCGGCCGCCGTCCTTGAGCTGGGCAATCAGGGGCGGGGGGATGTGCGGGGCGGCGGCGGTCACCACGATGGCATCGAAGGGCGCGTGCTCTTCCCAGCCGTGATAGCCGTCGGCATGCTTGACGGTGACATTGGTATAGCCGGCGAGGTCCAGGCGCGTTCGGGCCCAGCGCGACAGCGGTTCGACGATTTCGATGGTGTAGACGTGGTCGACGATTTCCGCGAGGACGGCGGCCTGGAAGCCGGACCCGGCGCCGATCTCCAGGACCTTGTGGGTGGCGCGCGGTTCCGCCAATTCCGTCATCAGGGCCACGATGTAGGGTTGGGAAATGGTCTGGCCATGGCCGATGGCCAGCGGGCGGTCCTCGTAGGCGTGGCGGATTTGCTCGTCGGGAACGAAGAGGTGCCGGGGCGCTTTTCTCATGGCCGTGAGCACGGCGGGGTCGCGCACGCCGCGCGCAGCGATCTGCTGGCTGACCATGGCCTGGCGGAGCGGTTCGGTGGCATCGCGCTCGGCGAACGCGGCGGCCAGCAGGACCAGGGCGGTGGCGGCGGTCAGGATCGGGAGCACGGCGTTTGCTCTCATGGTTCACTCCGGGCGGATATGGGGCGCAGGGCGCGGGTGTCGCGGAAGAACAGGAAAGCGTCATAGCGTTCCGTCAGGCGGGTAGGGACGTAATTGCCCGGGAATTCGCGTTCGGGGTTGTAGACCACGCCGACGGCGCGATGGCCGCGGGGGGCGGACAGGGCGGCGAGGTCCGCCTTGGGATCAAACACCATCCATGCGGCCTCCATGCCCAGGCCGTTCATCAATTCTTCCACGGAACCCGGGCCGCCCGGCGGGAGGGTCATGCGCTGGGGGGGGGCGCCCCAGAAGCGGCCGGCGATGGCGGTGCCCCGGTAGGTGCCGAATCCGACCGAGAACACCTGCTGCGCCCCAAGGGTGGTGCGCGCGGCCATGCCGATGTTGCGGTCGCCTTGGTCGGCCATGGGGGTGGCGCGGGCATCGCCAATGTGGGTGTTGTGCGCCCAGACGATTCCCTGGGCTCCTGCCCCGTAATGCTCCAGCAGGCGCTCGACCGTCTGGAAAAAGTGATCGGCGCGGGCGTTCCAGGAATTCAAGTGAGGCATGAACATCGCCCGGTAGTGGGCTTCGGCGTTCAGGAGGACCCGGGCGCTTTGCAGGATGTTCAAGCGGGCGGCGGGATTGTCCTCGAGCAGATCGAGGGTGCGCTCCTGGAGCAGCCGGTAGCCCTGCTCGGCGTCGGGGGCGAAGGAGCGGCCCTGGGAGAGCAGTTGCCCGTAGCGCCGGGCATCGCCGGCATAGGGCTCATAGATGCCGTAGATGGCCCGCGCCTCTTCGGCCAGGTCGGCATCCAGCGCATCCAGTTTCGTCATCAGCGCCGCCAGGGCCTGTTCGTCGCCATAGACATCCATTCCGTAGAAGCCGGCGCGTTCTTCCATGGGGCGGCGCAGGTTGTGCACGCGCATCCATTCGATCAGTTCGAGGGTTTCCTCGTTGGCCCACATCCAGGTTGGCCAGCGTCGGAACGATTGCATGATGCCGCGGGCATCCTTTTCGGCGCCCGGCAGTCCCTTGACGTAGCGGTTGAGGCGGTAGATGTCCGCCCAGTCGCCCTCGACGGCCAAGAACCGGAAGTCGTGCTCCCGGATCAGGCGTTTGCTGATTTCCGCCCGCCAGGAATAGAACTCGGAGGTGCCATGGGTGGACTCGCCCAGCAGGACCAGCCGGACGGAAGTGGCGCGTGCCAGCAAGGGGTCCAGATCTTCCGGGGATTCCAGCGGGGTTGCCAGCGGCCGAAGAGCCTCGAGCGCTGCGGTGTCCAAATCCGGGCGAGCCCATCCGGGCATGGCCGCCAGCCACACCACCAGCCACGCGCCGGCCAGCCGCGACGTCCGGTTGATTCGATCACGTCGTGTCATCTCCATGCAGCGGAAAACCTAGCCGGTTGGGAGCGATTTGTCGAGGCCGTGATGGGTATTTCAGGGGACAGGGGACAGACGGGACAGACAGGGGACGGGAGGGAGGGGACAGGAGGAAGGAAATCCGAGGTCCGAGGTCCGAAGTCCGAGATCCGTACCATCCTGCTCTGCTGTAGCCGCGCTCGATGAGCGCGGAGGCTGTTGTCTCCCCGGCCTGTGAATAGCCACCCGACGAGGGCATCGGGTCTCCATGGAAGCGGATCCCAGGCGCGTTCCCTTTCGCGTTGTTGAGAAAATTTCGTCGTTGGCGGTTCATGCTCTCGGAGCCCCGCCGCTCGTCGGGGGATGGAGGCGCGCCCTTATCGAAAGATGGCCGGATCGAGGGTGCCGTAGGGGCTGAAGGCCGAACGGAGGGTGAGGGTGATGGCGGCGACGACGGTTACGGCGGTGCCGCAGAAGATGGCGATCATGATGGCGATCTGGTACTGGATGGCGACGAGGGGGCTGGAGCCGCCGAGAATGACGCCGGTCATCATGCCGGGCAGGGAAACCAGGCCGATGGTGGCCATGGTGGCGACGGTGGGGGCCAGCGCCGCGGAGACGGCGTCGCGAAGGAAGGGCCGGACGGCTTCGGAGTGGCTGGCCCCGGCGGCGAGCCGGTGGAGATAGGCGCGGTTGGACTTGCGGATGGAATCGTAGAACGAACGGATGCCGATGATGTCGGCGCGCAGGCAGTTGCCCAGGATCATGCCGGCGATGGGGATCACATACTGCGGATCCATCCAGTTCGGCAGGCGCAGCAGCAGGGCCACGAAGAAAACCAACGGCAGGGCCGTTCCCGCGGCCAGCGCCAGGAACAGCGGTCCGACGAAGCAGCGCACGCACAGCCGGGTTCCGCGCAGGATGGACAGATCGGCCACAACGATCATGATGACGAGCCACAGGGCCGTGAGCCGCCAGTCAGCGAAGGCAAACAGGAACTGCAAGTAGAACCCGACCAGCAAAAGCTGGACCGTCATGCGAACGACCGCGATCAGCGTGGCGCCCATGAGCGGAATCCGCAGCCAGAGCATGATGCCCAGCGGCAGCAGGAGGAGGAGATAGCCGGCGGCCAGTCCGGCATAGCCGATATCAAGCGCGCCCATGAGGGGCCTCCCCAGGGGAAAGGGACACGACGCGATCCGCAAAATCGAGGCCGCGGCCGGTGTCGTGCGAAATCATCAGCAGGCTTTTGCCGCGCAGCCCCGCGAGACAGGCATAGACGGCATCGCGCGAGTCGGCATCGAGGGCCGAGGTGGGTTCATCCAGCAGCAGAATCGGGCGGTCCAGCAGCAGGGCGCCCACCAGGGCCAGGCGCTGTTTTTCGCCGCCGGAAAGATCGCCGCTTTTTTGGGCGAGAATGCCGGGGGGCAGCCGGACGTGCCGAAGGACGTCGGGCAGGCGGGACAGATGGTCCCGCCGGGAGGCATTGGCATGAAAGTGGAACGGCTCTTCAAGCCACTCCCCGGCGGACCGGTCGCCCAGATCGGGTTCCTGCTGCACCAGGGCGATTTCGCGGCGCAGGCGCCAGACGGATTGGGCCGTCAGGGGCTCGCCGCGGATGGCGATGCGCCCGGCGGCGGGGACCAGAAACCCAAGGAGACAGGCCAGGATGCTCGACTTGCCGCTGCCCGAGGGTCCGGCCAGGACCACTTTTTCGCCGGATGCGACGGTCATCGAGAAATCCGTCAAGACCGCACGATCGCCGAAGACGAGGGCGAGTGCCTCCACGTCGATGGCGGGCGGGGCATCGGTTCCGGCAGTGTTGTAATTTGAGGGCATCATGGGATCGGGTTGCGGGAAACCTACCCCGCGGCCGCGGCGCATCCAAGTCAGAAGATGCCGCGCGGGGCTGTTGGAGCAATGTCCGGCCCCGTCGGGACCGGCTGCCGAAATCAGAATTTGCGCTCCCCGTTTGCCTGGAGGCTCAGTGCCAGCGCGCGGCGAAGGATGTCCCGGGCGGCGGGCCACGAATCCGGATCGGCGGCGAGCGCTTGATTCACTTCCAGTTCGATGCCGGCGTAGATGTGGGTCGGATACCGGGTGCGCAGGTGGGTGGCATGGCCATCGTCGGTTCCCCGGTAGGGGGAGTTGCGGCGGACGCGCCAGCCGGGGGCGAGGGAAACCAGTGCGCCCTCCCAGGCGTCGGCCCAGCGGACCTCGAGGGGGCGGGAGGGATCGAAGAGCAGGCCGATCTCGACCTCGCGGATTTCGCCATGGAGTACCGGCGTGAAGGTATGCACCGAGAGGTGGAACACCGTCGTCCGTCCGCCGTTCGACAGGTGGTCGATGGTTTCGCGCGCGGCGCGACGGAACGGGGAATAGAGGTCGTGGACGATGGCCTCTTTTTCGGCGGGCGGCAGATCGCGTGTGAATTCGCTCCAGAACTCGGGATGATCCGGCGAACGGTTCAGCTCGACGAGCAGGCGGGTGAAGGGGCCGAGGAGGCAGGGGGGGGGGGAGGGAAGAGGATAGAGGTCAGAGGGCAGAGGGCAGAGGCCAGCCGAGGTCCGAGGTCGGAGGTCCGTAGTCCGTAGACAGGGGACAGGAGACAGGGGACAGGAAGAAGGTAGGCAGGGCGAGCGAGGTCCGAGGTCGGAGGTCAAGGGAGAGAGGGCCCGTGACAGCTCGGCGGCGCCGGGATCCCATCCGCGATGGGACTGAAGCGTTTTCCGGGCGTGGGGCGAATCGAACAGATTCGCATAGCGCTCCGGCACCGCGTTTGTGGCATGCTCGCAGGTGATCAGCAGGCGGGGAGGCGTGTTCATCGGGGCGAAAACATTTCGCCGCGGTGGAGGGCGTCGGCGAGGCGGGAGTAGGTGTCGAGGAGTTTTCCGCGCGAGGGGCGCCGTCCCGCGCTTTTCAGCAGGCGCCGGGCCAGGGTGCCGTGGCGCAGGATGAAGTCGATGTCGGCGCGCCAGGGGGCGTTGGGCGGCGCTACGTGGTCGAGGAGGGCGTGAAGCACATCGCGGGCGGAAGCGGCGCGGACCTTGCCCAGGCCGAGGGCGGCCAGATAGCGGCGGTCGGCGATGACGGACATTTCGGCCTGTTTCGCGGAATCGAGCAGCAGCGCCTCGAGATCGGCCACGCGCTGGTTTTTCTGGAGGGCGCGTGGGGCGAGGGATTCATCGACGAGGCGTTTCAGGATTTCGACAATGAACCGGAGGATGGCGAGATCGGCGGCGGGGCACTCCTGGATGTCGAGCAGTCGGATTTCGATGGTGCCGCGGGAGAAGCGGGCGATGGCGCCGCGGGCATTGGTCCATTCGGGTTCCAGGATGCCGTTGGGATCGAGGGGGGCCAGGTCGCGGACAATCCGATCGAAGATCCGGGCCTGGTAGCGCTTTTCCGAGGGGATCCATTCGGGGACGGTGTGGCCGGTGAGCGAGGGGATGCGGTCGCAGTTATGGCGATAGGCTTCCAGGCGCATGTCGAGAAAGGGGGCGCGCCGGCCTTCGATGAAGGGGGAACTGGCGGCCAGCGCCGGCAGCAGGGGAAGCACCAGGCGGATCGCCGTGTGCAGCCGGTTGAATTCGGCGTCTCCGCGGAAGGGCAGGTTGAGATGAGTGGACTGGAGATTGGACCAGCCGTGGCCGCGGCAATCGAAAATGCGGTCAAAGGTCTCGTAAATGGTCTTGTCGCCGTGGGGCCACAGGCGGGTTTCGCGATGAGGATTCATCCAGGGATGCATGGCACCGGGAAGCAGGCGGGCTTCGTGGTCGCGGAGCCGGTTGTTCAGGGCGCGGACTTCGGACTGAAAGTCTTCCGCCAGGCCGTCGAGCGATGGCGCCGGGCCATCGGTTTTCATCTCGATGACGTGCAGGACCAGTTCGTTGGACCAGCGAACGGCGCCATGGCGGACTTCGTTCTTGCGGGCGGAACCGACGGCATGGATGAGGCGGTCGGCGATGGGCCGGACCTCCAGCGTGTCGGTATCGACGATCATGTATTCCAGTTCGACGCCGAAGCGTTCGAAGAGGCCATAAGCGGGCTTGGTCATGGGGTTATTTCCCGACGTTTTCGAGCCGATGGCGGAACGTGGCCATGATGGTGTCGTAGAGGGCGTCCTTGAGCACGTGGTCTTCGATGCCGGATTCGATGCTGGGGTTGTCGTTGACTTCGATCACCATCGGGCGGTCGCCGAGCATCTTGAGGTCGACGCCGTAGAGTCCATCGCCGATCGCATGGGCCGCCTTGAGGGCGGTCTGGACCACGTCGGGCGGAACATCGGCAATCGCCAAGGTGTCCGCGCGGCCGAACCGGGCGGATCCCTTCTTGTCGTGGTTGTAGATCTGCCAATGGCCGCGGGCCATGTAGTAGCGGCAGGCGTATAGCGGCTTGCGGTCGAGGATGCCGATGCGCCAGTCGAACTCGGTGGGCACGTATTCCTGGGCGATGATGAGGTCGGACTTGTCCAGCAGCGCGTTCATCGCGGCCTCGTATTCCTCGCGCGTGCTGACCTTGACGACCCCCTGCGAGAAGGACGAATCCGGCTGCTTCAGAATGCAGGGCAAGCCGAGTTGCATCAACACGAGGTTCTGGTTGTCCTTGTGGACAATGACGGTTTTCGGGGCGGGGATGTGGTTGCGCTCGAACGCCTCGGCCAGGAACACCTTGTTGGCGCAGCGGACGATGGAGTCGGGATCGTCAATGACGACCAGGCCTTCGGACTGGGCGCGGCGGGCAAACCGGAAGGTGTAGTTGTTGACCACGGTGGTGCTGCGGATGAACAGGGCGTCATATTCGGCGAGGGTGCCGTAGTCGTCGCGGGTGATCAGTTCGGCTTCGATGGACTGGTCTTCGGCCGCACGGATGAAGCGCTGGAGCGCCTTGGGGTCGGAGGGCGGGGTCGGGTCGCCGGGATCGGCCAGAATGGCCATGGTGAACCGCGGCTGGATGCGCGCCCGCACCTGGAGTTTGCCGCGGGAGAAGTATTCGCGCGCGAAGGCCTCGACGGTTTCCTGGTGTTCGGCCGGGACCGCCGCGGCGGAGATGGGGCTGATGGTTGCGAGGCTCCAGCGCTGGTCGGCGTCGCGCTTGAATTCCGCGCGCAGCAGCGGCGCCGGGAAGATATTAAAGAGCTGGCGGGCGAGGCGTTCGTAGCGTTTGGCGGTATTGCGCGTGAAGTAGATCGAGAGGGTGAAGGTGTCGGATTGCAGCGGCGCCAGGGATTTCTGGATCAGATCTTCCAGGTCCGAGGAAATCGCGCGGTAGATCGAGGTGGTCTTGAGGTCCTGCAGGGTGGTGATCTTGGGCATGGGGCGGTGGCCGCGGGCTTCGGCCAGCAGCGACACATAATAGCCGGCGGACTGGTAGCGGTAGTGACGGCACAGGTTGTAGACCCGGCAGTTGCGCAGACGCTGGATTTGGGGATCGGTCAGGTACTGCCGGGCGGTGACGACCGTGACCGTGGGGATGTCGAATTTCCAGCGATCGGGATTATCGGTAACCAGCAGGATATGATTCATGGGGCGGGGGTGATGAGGAGGAGGTTGGCATCGTAGGTGAGGACGCCCAGCAGGATCGCATTGATCAGGCGGTCCATGGGCACGGCGTAGCGCGAGCGGTTGGCGATGGGGTTTTGGGCGTAGGGGTCGGCGACGTGAACGGTGCGGGCTTGACGGTCGTAGCCGGCCAGCAGCACGAAGTGGCCCTCGGCCTCGCCGCCCAGGTCGTCGTCGGCGTTGGTGGCCGGATTCGACCGCGAGTCGCGATACAGAAAGGTCGAGCTCAAGCCGGTCAGGATGGGATGATTCTGGTTGAGAAATTTGCGCAGGAGGGCGCCGCTGAGCACCTCCATGGAAACGTTTCCGCCGAGTTCACAAAAGCGGATGTAGGCCTGGATCGCCTGCCGCAACTTGGGCTTGAGGCGGCGGGGCAGGCTGGCCCGCAGCTTGTCGGCCAGCTCCGCGGGCGGGGCGGGGAACCATGTTGGATCAAACACGCGCAGGTTCCAGGTGAGCATGCGCACGGCAAAGCCGTTCGCCAGCGCATGGTTGCCGAGAAAGACGCCCAATGTGCCGCCGCCGGGAAAGGATTCGATGTCGGTGATCAACTGGTCCAACGGCATTTCACGGCCGTAAAACCGATACAGGCCGTGCAGGCAGGTCGGCCCGCAGGAGGTGTCGGTGGGTTGCGACGGAAGCTCCAGCGGAATCCATTTGGAATCCTCGGCGGATTGGGCGAACGAAGGAGTAGGCATGGAGGTGGGAGATACGCGTCAGCGCATCGGTTCAAGAATGTGGGGGGCAGGATAGCGCGATGGCGCTGGATATCAATATCGAATTGCTAGAGCGGCGTGTAGCGGGCGGCCGCGACAAAGCCGGGGGTGGGGGCCTCCCGAAAGCCGCCATCGGCATTCCGCAGAATGAACAGGGCCTCGACACCGGGAAACTGGGCCTCGAGAACGGCCCGACCGTCATCGGGGCCCAGAACGGCAAGCGCCGTGGCCAGGCCGTCCGCCGTCATGGCGTCGGGCGCCAGCACCGAAACGCTGGCGACGGCCTGTCGAATCGGCGCGCCGGTGCGCGGATCGATGATGTGGGTTTGCATCTGGCCGTGTTCATCGCGATAGGCCTGGCGGTAGTCGCCGGAGGTCGCAATGGCCCTTCCGCCATCCAGTCGCGCGATGCCTTGCAAGGAGGCCTCCGACGAGGGGGATTCCGTCGGCCGGTGGATTCCCACTCGCCAGGCTTCGCCCTGGGCATTGAGGCCCTGCGCCAGCGTCTCGCCGCCGATTTCCACCAGAAAGCGGGCCACACCGCGTTGGCGGAGCCGGTGCGCCACCTGGTCCACGCCGTACCCCTTGGCGATTCCGCCCAGGTCGAGCTGCAACTCGGGAATGGCCTTGACCAGCTTTCCGTCCGGCGTGACGGCCAGGTACGGATGGCCGGTGTGTTGCCGTGCCGCTTCGATCCGGCCGGGGTCTGGCGTCGTGTCGGGCATTTTCGCCGGGCCAAACCCCCACAGGCTCACCAGCTCGCCAACCGTGGGGTCAAAGGCCCCGCCCGTGGCCGCCGCCAGTTCCAGGGCCCGTTCCACAACCTGGGCCAACTCGGCCGACACGGCAAAGGGCTCGGCACCCGGATGGCGGTTGAACCGCGAAATCTCGCTGTCGGGATCGTAGATCGACATGCGGCGGTTGATGGTTTGCAGGACCTGCTCCACGTCCGACTGCAAGGCGTCGAGTTGCCGACGCCCGAGGGTGCCGTCCGCGATTACGATGGAATAGGTGGTGCCCATCGTATAGCCGGCGAGGCGAGCCGGGGGGGAATCCCGCCGGCAGGCGGCCAGGCTGAAAAGGGCGAAGGCCAACCCACCCAGCACGCACACGGCGCGAGCCGCCGATGGGGGTCCCCTCCGCGAGGGTGACCGGGACGCGGTCCGCCGCCGCCAACTGCCGGATCCTATGCTTCGGGTCATGGGGGGGGGCGGCGTGGTTCAGCCCACCTTGACCACGACGGACCCGAAGGCGGGCAGGGATCCATCGGACTCGAGGGTTCCATGCAGGATTTCGCCATCGAAGAGATGCCGGGCGCGGGAGAGTCGCCGCGGCTGGTCGCCCAAATTCACGGCGCACCGAATGAGCTGGCGCCCCAGGGCGCGGTCAAACGCCACGACCGTGCGGTCGTGGGGGGCGGCCTCCTCTCCCACGTCGAGAATGGAGCAGGAACCTTCGCGCAACAGCCGGTGTTTTTTCCTCAGGGCGATCAGGTCCTTGAAAAACTGGTACCAGAACTGGCGATGTTCGATTCCCCGGTCAAACAGGTTGCCCTCGATCTCGACGCCTTCCTGCCGGACTTCGCGCCCATCGGCGATCAGGATCCGGCGCCCTTTGTCGCACGGTTGGCAGCGGGCATGGATGGAGGGGCGGACCACGGCGCCGAACTCCTGGCCGGTATAGAGGAACGGGAGGGTCCGTGGAGCCAGAAAGGCCAGCGTATTCATGGCCTGGAAAGCGCCGGGACCAAAGCGATAGAGGCCGCGGCCTTCATCGTGGTTGTCGGTGTAGCGCGCGGTGTAGCGTGGACCGGCGAAGCGCGGGGCGGCTTCCTCGTACTGCATCAGGAGGCGCGCGGCGGCGGCGGCGATGCCGCCCTCCTGCCAGGCGTCCAGGATGGCATGGAAGTCGTGGTTGTGGCGGGCCTCCTCCGACAGGCGCAGGCGGGAGAGGCCCTGCTCATCCACCGCATAGGCGTACTGGGCCAGCTTGTAGAAGTCGTCGTCATAGGCGGCATCGATGCCGCGGGCGAACAGGCCCAGGTTGTTTTGAAACCCGTAGCATTCCGCCAGGAACAGCAACTCGCGGCCGGGATGGCGCGCGCGCAGGATCGGCAGGGCTTCGTCCCAGAACGAGCAGTCGTTGATGAAATGGGCCATGTCGAGGCGGAAGCCGTCGATGCCGTCGGGCCGGCCGTGTTCGTCCGGGCCGAGGATGGAGAGCCAGTAGTCATAGACCTCGATCATGGCGGCGCGCAACCCGGCATGGGTGTAGTCCAGCTTGGCGGTGTCGGACCAATCGCAGTCGAAAAACGCGCCGCCGTCCGGGGCCTGGACGTAGTAATCGGGATGTTCCGTCATCCAGACATGGTCGCGGGCCGTGTGGTTGGGCGTGATGTCGAAGATCACCTTCAACTTGAGCTGGTGCGCCCGGCGAATCAGGGCGACCATTTCCGCCGGCGTGCCGTATTCCGGCTCGATGGACCGGAAGTCGCGTGAGGCATACGGCGAACCGATTCCCTTGCGGGCGAAGAGGCCGATGGCGTAGGGCGGCAGCAGGTAGAGGGTATTGAAGCCCAGCCGCCGCAACCGCGGCAAATGCCGGGTCAGGTAGGCCAGGGGCGATTCGGCCAGCGGTTTCTCCAGCGCGGCCTCCACGGCATTGCGGGGTTCCCGCGCCGCCAGCGAACGCAGGTTGACTTGATACAACAGGGCCGACGACAACCAGGAAGACGGGTTCGATTTCATGGCCGAATACTATTAAACAACCCCCGCCACCAGTGCAAGGCGTCCGTTGGGCTCGCGCCTGGAGGAAATCTCAATGGTGGAAATCTCAATATCCGATATCCAGCAAGGAATATCCAATTTCCAAGTGAATGGCTCGGCTGTAGCTGCGCCCGCTGGGCGCGGCGGATCGGGTGGGGCCGCGCTCAACGTGCGCAGCTACAGCGGACCTCGGACCTTGGCTTTCCTGTCCCCTGTAAACTGTCTCCTGTCCCCTAACCTCTGGCCTCCGGCCTCCTCTTCCCATCCGTGGGCCGCCGAAGGCATCCGTGGGGCCCTTGGGAAGATTCAAGATTCAAGGGCTGACCCCAACGGAGGGAAGGAATATTCAATATTCAAGTGAATGGCTCGGTTGTAGCTGCGCCCGCTGGGCGCGGCGGATCGGGGGGATCCGCGCTCAACGAGCGCAGCTACAGCGGACATCGGACTTCGGTTTTCCTGTCCCCTGTACACTGTCTCCTGTCCCCTGACCTCTGGCCGCTGGCCCCGCTTCCTCCGCCCGCGGGCGTCAGGTCTCAAGGGTTTCGCGGATTTTGACGGAGAGTTCGGAGAGGGTGAAGGGTTTCTGGAGGAAGTGGACGCCTTCTTCCAGGACGCCATGATGGGCGATGACATTGGCGGTATAGCCGGACATGAAGAGGCGCTTGATTTCGGGGTGGAGTTTCAGCAGATGGGCCGCCAGGTCGCGGCCGTTCATTTCCGGCATGACGATATCGGTCATGAGGAGGTGAAGGGTGTCCGCGTGCCGCTCGGCCAATTCGATGGCTTCGCCAGGGGTGGCGGCGCCGAGGACGCAGAAGCCCAACCGTTCGAGCATGGTCCGGGTGATGCCCAGGATGGCCGGATCGTCTTCGACGAGGAGGACGCATCCTTTGCCGTTCGCTTCGGAGCAGGGCGCGGGTTTGGGGCTGCCTTGCGCCGGGGCCTCCTCGTGCACGGGAAGATAGACATGGAAGACGGTGCCCCGGCCGGGTTCGCTGGAGACATCCAAAAAGCCCTGGTTCTGCTTGACGATGCCGTAGACGGTCGCGAGTCCAAGGCCGGTGCCTTCTCCAGCGGCCTTGGTGGTAAAGAACGGTTCAAAGATTTTTCCGAGGACATCCGGCTCCATGCCGCAGCCGTTGTCGGCCACGGAGAGGCGGATGTAGTGGCCGGGAAGATGGATCGGATGCCTGACGCAATCCTCCTCGGAAAAGCGGGCGGTGGCGGTTGTGATGGTAATGGTTCCGCCGTTGGGCATGGCGTCGCGCGCATTGACGCACAGGTTGGCCAGGATCTGATCGATTTGGGAGGGATCCATCCGGACCAGGCTGGGGCCGGCGTCCGGTTTCCATTCGAGCTGGATGGTTTCGCGGATGAGTCGTCGCAGCATTTGCAGCATGCCCGCGACCATCTGGTTGAGATCGAAGATGCGGGGGGCGACCGTCTGCTTGCGGGCAAAGGCCAGGAGCTGCCGGGTGAGGGCGGCGGAGCGCTCCGCGGCCTTGCGGACTTCCAGCAAATCGTCGCGGATCGACTGGCCCGCGGCCGCGCGTTCCAGAGCCAGTTCGACGTGGCCGAGGATCACCTGGAGCATGTTGTTGAAGTCGTGGGCGATGCCGCCCGCAAGCCGGCCCACCGACTCGATCTTCTGCATTTGGACGAGTTGGGCCTGGAGCCGCTCGCGTTCTTCCGCATCGGCTTTTTGGCCGCTGATGTCCCGGGCGATTCCGAGAAGGACCGGCTGGCCATCCGAATCCTGGATCAGCGCCCCATTGGTCATGTGCCAGCGCCACGTTCCGTCCTGGTGGCGAACCCGGTATTCGATGCCGCCCTGGATTTGGCCATGCAGGACGCCTTCCATGGCGGCGAGGCACGTGGGCATGTCGTCGGGATGGACGAAATCGCCGAAATAGTGTCCGGCGATGTCCTGGACATCCTGCCCGAGAAGTTCGGTCCACTTGGGGGAGACGTAGAGAAAGCCACCTTGCGGCGAGAGGGTGTAGATGATGTCGTTCGCGTGTTCGACAAAAGAGCGGAACCGTTCCTCGCTGGCGCGCAACTGCGCCTCGGCTTTCCGGCGCCCGGCGATGTCCTGCTCGAGCTGCTCCATCTTGGTTTCCAGCTTGCGGACAAGGGATTCGTTGTATTGGCGGAGAAAGATCTCCTCCTGCCGGGCCGGGGTGGAGAGGGGGGGCGTGCAGGGGCCGGCCTCCAGGATGCGGCGGATCTGGCCGACGAGCTCGTCGGGTTCCATGGGCTTGACGAGGAAATCCTCGGCGCCGATGGACAGGGCGAAATCGCGGTCGCGGCCATCGGTATAGGTGGCGGTATAGAAGACGAAGGGGATCGAGCGGAGCGCATCATCGACTTTCCATTGCCGGCAGAGGGCGAATCCGTCCATCACGGGCATGAGGATGTCGGAGATGACGAGATCCGGTTTGCGGGTGTGGGCCTGCTCGAGGGCTTCGGCCCCGTGGGCGGCTTCCTCGACGGCGAATCCGGCGCCTTCGAGCAGGACGCGGAGGAAGTAGCGGTTTTCCGCCTTGTCGTCCACGATCAGGACATGCGTTGCGCTCATGACGTCTTCCCCTGGTTCAGGTGGCTCGCGACGGTATCGACAAAGGTGTCGGGATCGATGGGTTTTTCGATGTATCCGGTGCAACCGGCCGCGAGGGCTTTTTCGCGGTCGCCGGGCATGGCGTAGGACGTGACGGCCACGATGGGGGTGTCGTGCAGGGCGGGATTCCGGCGCAGGGCGCGGGCGACGCCATAGCCGTCAAGGCCGGGCAGTTGGATGTCGAGCAGGATGGCATCGGGCCGGATACGGGAGGCCTGATCGATGCCGGACGGACCGTCGAAGGCCGCCACGACTTGGTATCCGCGCTGTTCCAGCAGATAGGTCGCCAGGTAGCGATTCTGCTCGTTGTCTTCGATCAGCAGGATGGTGGGTTTCATGTAGCGCGAGCCTTGGATAGCGGCAGGACCAGGGTAAAGACGCTGCCCTGGCCGGGTTGGCTTATCAATTCAATGGTTCCGCCCATGAGTTCGGCGAGGCGGCGGCAGATAGCCAGCCCGAGGCCGGTGCCCTCGTGGCGGCGGGCCAGGCCGGTATCGACCTGGCGGAAGGGAAGAAACACGCGCTCTTGATTCTCATCGGCGATGCCGATGCCGGTATCGGCGACGGCGATGCGGAGGCGATCGCCCTGGATGCCGGATCGAAGGGCGACCTCTCCGCGTTCGGTGAACTTGACGGCGTTGTTGAGCAGGTTGAGCAGGATCTGCTCGATCCGGCGGGAATCGCCGATCCACGCGCCGACTTCGGGCGCGATCTCGGAGTGCAGGGCAAGCCCCTTCTTTTCGGCCAGGGGCCGCACGATATCGAGCACTTTGCCAATCGAGACCGGCAGATGGAGCGGGGTCTGGGCCACGCGGAGCTGACCGGCCTCGATCTTGGAGATGTCGAGCACGTCGTTGATGAGGGCGAGCAGGTGGCGGGCGCTGTCGCGGACGATGGCGAGTTGCTTGAGCTGCTCATCGTTCAGGGGGCCGGGAAGTTTTTGCAGCAGGATACCGGTGAACCCGATGATGGAGTTCAGGGGCGTGCGCAGTTCGTGGGACATGGTGGCGAGGAAGGCGGATTTGAGCCGGTCGGCGGATTCGGCCATTTCCTTGGCCTCGAGCAAGGCGCCATTGGCAAGGATCAGTTCTTCGGTGCGATCGGCCACGCGCTTTTCCAGATCCTCGGCGCGGCGCTGGACGATGTTGTACAGCCCGGCGATCTCCTCGTTCCGCGCGCGAAGTTCGCGGGTGCGGAGGGCGACCTGATGTCTCAGGGTCAGGCTCCAGGCCAGGATGGCGAGCATGGCGGCGGCGGCGGCGATGCCGACGCCCTTGAGCCACGAGGGCAGGCGGAGATGGATTTCTTCGCCGGTCCACCGGTGGAACGACTGATAGTAGGCGGAGGCGCGGTCTTGTTTCATCTCCGCCAAGTGGTGGTCGATGCGCTCGAGAAAGAAGTCCGGAAGAGAGGGGCGGCCGGCAAAGAACAGCCGGGTGGGATGGAAGAGAATGCCGGTGTCTTCCACGGGGGAGCCGGTCAGTTGAGCCGGGGTATAGAACCGATGCGCCACAACCGCATCGATCGTCCCGCTGGCCAGCGCGGAAAACGCCGCATCGTAATCCGGGAACGACGTGAGGGAGAACGACAGGTCGAAACCGGTCGTGAGGCGCTCGAATGCGGACTGCTGGATCGACTGATCGAGTACGGCGACACGCTGACCATCGAGATCGATCAGGGAACGAATGCCGCTGCCGCGGCGAGCGAAGATCTGGAGCCAACTCGACATGACGGGCTCGGAGTGGAACATAAACCGTTCTTCACGCTCGCGGGTCAGGGCCACATCGGGCATCAGGTCGATCTCGCCGGCCGCCAATCGGTCGAGTCCTTCGGCCCAGGTGCCCGAGAAGTATTCAATCTCCCAGCCCTCCTTGCCGGCGATGGCGTCCAGCAGATCCACAAAGAGGCCGGCGGGCGCGCCGTCCTCCGCCCGGAACACCTTGGGCGGATTCTGGTAGAGCCCGACCCGAAGGGCGGGGGGTGCGGCATGGGCCCATGCGGGGGCAACGATCAGGCCGAGAATCCATCCGAGCCATGGGCGTTGCCGGCGGTTGTTCATGAGGACGTACGCGAATCAATCGCCGGTTTCATCCCGGATGGATTTGAGAAACTGGAGCAGGGCGGATTCCGCATGGCCCAGCTCCTCTTGGAGGCCATGGAGCCGGGGCAAGTCGTCCTCCGTTGGTTCGGGGTGATCCTGAAGCCATCGATCCCATTGGCTGCGGACCATCGCGCGGGCCTCGATCCGTTCCTCCAGAGCCCGCCGTTGTTCATCGTCCAGCGATTCGCGCAAGGCGGCGATCGATCGGTCGGCGAGGAGCAGGAGGTTGTCCAGCGCTTCAATAAAGGAGGCCGGGGTGGCGTTGCGATCGGCGCCCAGTTGACCAATCCGGGTTTGACCGTCGGGATCCAACAGAACATACGTGGGCAGGCCGCCGACTTCGTGGTGGCGAAGCTGTTCGGCGTTGCGCCGGGCCAATTCCGGGGGCACCAGGGATTTGTCCTGCGGGAAATCGAGCCAAACCAGAAGAAGGTGCTCGCGGGCATAGGCCTGCCACTCCTCCTGCCGGAACACCTGGCGGTCCATCCGTTGGCACCAGCCGCACCAATCGCTGCCGGTGAAATTCAGGAACAGCGGCAGGCCCGTCTCGACCGCCACGGCCTTGGCGGCCTCCAGATCCATGGTCCATTCTCCGGGAACGGCGCCCGCGAGCCGGGCCCGGCCGATAAAGGCCACCGTTGCGGTGGACGGTTCATCGGCTCCCCCGGGGGTGGCCGGCTTATCCGCCGGCGAGATTCGCTCGACGCGGGGGGCGTCCGGAGCCGGCCCTCCGGATTTGCGAAGAGAAAAGACCGCGATCGCCAAGACCAGAATCCCCGCGACCCCCCATGCCAATTGTCTGCCAGCCATGATCGTGTCTCCGTTTCATTGAGTCAAACGTGCCTCATCGACCCGAGGGAAATACTACTGTTGGTGGCGTTGCAGGACAATGGCGAAATACGGGCGTGATGCCGTCGCCTTCCCGCCTGACCCCGCGCGGCAGAGCTGCAACCGAAGAACCAGGAGGCAGCGAAAGCCGCCAGAGACGGATAAGCATGTTTCTTTGCGGCCATGGGCCAGGGCCTCCTCTCCGGCTCAAGAGTGTGGGCCGATGGGGGGGGAGGGAGTCAAGCCCGCGGCGGAGCGGATGAATCCGCCTTCCTGTCCCCTGTCTCCTGTCCCCTGACCTCTGGCCTCTGCTGCTTCCAGGGTGGGTAACCCCCCATGGCCGCCCGTCCGAGGGGGCAGTAGGGTTGCGAAACGCGGTGGGGGTCGATATTCCCCGCCCTCTGGCAATCCAGGACGGAGGGTTTGCTTGGATCGTTAAATCGCAACCATACGGCATGAATAATAGAATATGAAACCGAATCGATCGAATACATTTGATAAAGAATCACCGCGTACATGTTCCTGGAGATCGGCCCGGAACGGGGCGAAATGGATTGCCCTTGGACTGGTCTGGGCGGTCGCCATGGTGGGGTCGCTTACGGAAGCCGCCGCTGCCGATGGCCTGTCCATTTCCAAGACCGCCGACGTGGTTGGCGCCGCCGCCCCGGGCGACACGATACCCTATACCATCGCCATCTCGAACACGGGCACGACCACGCAGTCGGGCGTGAGCGTCGTCGATCCGGTCCCGACCGGCACCACCTACGTGGCCGACAGCGTCATCATCTCCGTGGACCCTCCGGTAGGATTGGGCGGACCGACCACAGTCATCTATAACGCCAGTTCCAGCTTTGTGGTTCCGTTCGGCGTTACCAGCGTGACGATCGAGGCGTGGGGCGCGGGCGGCGGCGCAGGCAAGGCCGCCGGGGCTGGCGGCAACGATGCGGGCGGCGGCGGCGGTGGCGGGGGATATGCCCGTGGCATCATCGCGGTGACGCCCGGCACGCCACACACGGTGAGGGTGGGTGTCGGCGGGGCCACGGCCACGGCCGGCGGCGATACCTGGTTTGGCTCCACCGCGACGGTGTTTGCCCAACGCGGCCTTGCCGGCGGCACGGGGACCAGCGTGGGCGCGGGCGGCAGCGCCAATATCGGGAATCAGGCGACCTACACCGGCGGCAGCGGCGGCGTCGGCGCCACGGGCGGCCAGCCGGTCACCCGTTTCGGCGGCGGCGGCGGTGGTTCGGCCACGGCCACGGCGGCGGGCGGTGCCGGACAGGCTGGCGGCAGCAACACGGGCGGTGCCGGCGGGGTGGGCGAGGGCAAAGGCGGCGCGGGCACGCAGGGCGCGGTCAATGGCAACCCCGGCCTTGCGCCGGGCGGCGGCGGCGGCGGTGGCGGCAATACGGCCGTCGGCGGTGCAGGTGCCAACGGCCGCATCATCATCCGCTATGTCCTCCCGGCCACGGCGGGCGTCACCAACGATCCGCCCAATCTCGCCTCCGGCTGGACGCTGGCGCCCGGCGCGGTGATGACGATCACATTCGACGTCACGGTCGACAATCCCGCCATGGTGACCCAAGTGGTCAATACGGCGTCGGTCACCAGTACGCAGATGACCCAGCCCCGGACCGACACGGTGGTCACGCCCATCGACGTCGACTGGGCGCAGATCGGCGGCCTGGCGTGGCACGATGCCAATGGCAACGGCATCCAGGATCCGGAGGAAACCGACGGCATCGCCGGCATTCCCGTTGAGCTGGTCGACACCAACGGGACGGTGGTGGCCTCGACCGACACCGATGCAAATGGCGAGTACCTGTTCACCCAGCTCTTTCCCGGCACGTACATCGTCCGCTTCGACCTGCGAGAGGTGACGACCAATCTCGTGGTGACCGAGCCCTTCCAGGGCGGCGATCCCGCGTTGGACAGCGACGTGATCAGCGGCACTACTGGGGAGTGGGCGGCGACGGGTTCGATCCTGTTGCAGGCCGGCGCCAACCAGGACGCCATCAACTTGGGCTTGAAGCCGTTGAACGCCACGCGCGCCGAAGTGGCCGAGGTCTGGGGCGAGGGACGCGACGGGGCGGGGGTTGTGGTCTGGCAGACGAGCTCGGAATGGAACACGGCGGGTTTCTTTGTGTACCGCGTGGATCCGAAAACGGGTGTGGAGACGCTTCTGAACGAGGCCTTGGTGCCGTCGGCCTTTCATGCGGCCGGCGCGACCTACGAGTGGATCGATTCTAAAGCCGTTGCGGGCGGCGCGGGAACCTACCGGCTGGAAGAAGTGGAACTGACGGGCGGCACCTTGGATCTGGGCACGCACGACGTTGTCTTCGGCGCGGCGCGCCCGCGGGCCAAAGTCGCGAAGGCGACGCTCGCGAAGTCCCTGCTCGCGTCGCCCAAGCTGGCCGGGCCGTCGCCGATCCTGAAGGTGATGGTGCGCGACGAAGGCCTCTACGCCGTCGCGCTGCAGGCCGTCGCCGACGGGATGGGGCTCGCGCTTGAAGAGGTTCAGGCCGTGGCGGAAGCCGGCGAGCTGGAACTCTCCGCGCAGGGCGTCGCCGTGCCGGTTCTATATGATGCCGACCAGGCGCGACTGGTGTTCCACGGTCGCGGCGCGGACAACTGGTATGCGCGCGACAACGCCTATCTGATTTGGCGCGGCACGGGCACCGCGATGGTGCGGCGCGAGCCCGGCGCGGCCTCGGGCGCGGCCACGCTTCCGGTGGTGGTGAATTTTGAAGTGGACCAGTATCCCTTCGACAGCGCGGCGATTAGGCCCGAGGATTTCTACTACTGGGAATACGTGCTCAGCGCCACCAACGAGACGACGACATCCGTGCGCAGCTTCCCGCTGGAGTTGACGGGTGCCGCCGGCGACGTGTCGCTGAAGGTGCGGCTGATCGGCTGGTCGGTCACGACGAACGATCCCGACCATCTGGCGGAGTTCCGGTTCAACGGGACGCCAGCGGGGTCCATCGCCTTCGACGGCCAGGATGCCGCCGTGGCCGGGCTGGCGATTCCGGCGGGCGCGGTCTCGAACGGGGTGAACGAGCTTTCGGTGAGGGGGGTGCTGCAGCCCGGCCGCAGCCACAGCTATTTCGTGGTGGATGGCGTCGATGCGGCGTTCGAGCGCGCGGTCGCGCCGATTCCCGGCACGGCGCATTTCCTTGCCGGGGGCGCGCAAGCGGTCTCGGCCGCGGCGTTTGCCGAGCCGCTGGCCGTGGCGCTGGATGCGGACGGAACTCCGACCTGGCTCGCGGATGCCGACGGCGCGCTCCCGGCCAAGGCCTGGGCCGCCGCGGAAAGCGACGCACGATTCGCGGTCGCCGAAGCCTCGGCCATCCTGCTCTTGGCGCCGGAAGCGGTGGCCGCCTTGCCGTGGTTCCTCGATGAAACCAACCGCATCGATTATCTGGTCCTGACGTCGCGCGCGCTCGAGGCGGCGGCGCACGAGCTGGCCGACTATCGTGCGGGCCAGGGCCTGCGCGTCGGCGTGGCGACCTTCGAGGACGTCTGCGACTGGTTCGCCGGCGGCCTGCGCACGCCCGAGGCGATTCCCTTGCTGTTCGCCTATGCCGCGGAAACCTGGGCCGACGTGCCGTGGATGGTCGTGCTGGCAGGCAACGGGCACTACGACTACCTCGACGCGCTGGGCATCGAAGTCAACCACGTGCCGCCGTTGCTGCTCCAGACCTCCGACGGCATTTTCTCCTCCGACGGCCTGCTGGCCGACATCACCGGCGACGGACTGCCGGACCTCGCCATCGGCCGCCTCCCGGCGCTGACGGCGGCGGAGTTGGCCGCCATGGTCGCCAAGATCCGGGCCTACGAAGCGGGATTCGGCGAAGCCTGGGCCAACCGAATCGTCCTGGCAACGGACACAAACGATCCGGCGGCGGGCGACTTCCAGGCCTCCACCGCGCAGTTCGCCGCGCTGGCTACCGCGACGCATCCGGTGGCGGACGTCGTGGATCTGAACGTGACGCCGATCAAACTGGCGCGCACCCGGCTGACGAACGAATTCAAAGCCGGCGCGGGCTTCATCCACTACACGGGCCACGGCGGCGTCGCCAACTGGAGCCAGTTGAACCTGCTCAAGGCGACGGACGTCGCGGCCATGACCAACGCGGCCCGGCCCCCGGCGGTCGTGGCGCTGAGCTGCCTGGTGGGGCGCTTCGAGGCGCCCGGCGTGAACAGCCTGGGCGAGCTGCTGCTGCGCAAGGCCGGCGGCGGCGCCGTGGCCGCGTGGGGTCCTTCGGGTCTGTCGCGCAACCATCCGGCGACCGAACTCGGGGAAGCCTTCTACCGCGCCGTCGTTCAAGAGGGCTCCGGCACGCTGGGGATGGCCATTCTCCGCGCGCGGCGCTCGATCGACGCGAACCGGTTCAACCAGGACACGCTCGCCATCTACAATTTGCTGGGCGATCCAGCCCTGCGCATCGCGGGGAACGTCGCCGAACAGGCCACGGACGAAACCTTTGCCCAGTGGCTCTGGCAGCGCTTAAGCCCTGCCGACCAGGCCGACCCCTACGCCAGCGGGGCCACCGACGACAACTTCTTCGAGTATGCGATGGGCGGCGGCTATGACGTGCGGGTCGAACGGCCCGAGTTCGGATTCCCGTTTCCCGCCCCGGACGAGGCCGGATTCGTTCTGCGCTGGAAGCGTCGCATCCGCCGCGCCGACATCGACTACCGGCTGCTGATTACCGAAAACCTGCTCGAAGAGTGGCAGGTCGCCACCAGCGGCGATTCCCGGGAAATCAGCTCCGAGCCCGATCTCAACGGCGTGATGGAGACCGTGCGCACGCGCATCGACCGGCCGCAGGCCCTGCGGATCTTTCTCGGCATCCAGGCCCGGAGAAAATAACCGGGAGGGGGGGCGGGTTTTCCACGCTGTGGAAAAAAGTTTTCCACAGGGTGGAAAACCATCCCGCTCCGTGGAATGGGGAAGGGATGGCTGCCCCACGGATGGCTGCGCCGGCCCACGGATGAACAGCCCCCGAACCAAGCAGGAAAACAGGAAACACAGGAAAACAGGAATGGGCTCGGTTGTAGCTGCGCCCGCTGGGCGCGGCGGATCGGGTGGAGCCGCGCTCAACGAGCGCAGCTACAGCGGACAGCCGAGTGAACCACGGATGGACACGGATTACACGGATTGTACGGATTTCGGACCTCGGACCACCGACCACTGCCCTCCGGCCTCGTCTTCCCATCCGTGGGTCGCCGAAGGCATCCGTGGGACGCTTTCAATATCCAATATTCAACAAGGAATATTCAATATTCAAGTGAAGCAGCCGCGGGGCTCAATGCGCCCGGCCACAGTTTCGCGGATTGTACGGACACTGACTGACCACCAACCACCAACCTCCTTCTTCCTCCTTCTTCGCCCCATGGATCGCGCTTGCGCCGGCGGCCGGAATTGGGGCACGATGAAGGCGGTGAAGCCTTGGATCCAGGCAGGGATGGTGGCGGGTTGGCTGTGGGCGGCCGGCCTTGGATGGGCGCTGGAACCAGCGGTGCTGTCGGGGGATACCGCAACCCTGCCGCTCTGGTCGCATGTGGAGATTCTGCGCGATCCGGCGAAAGCCTTGTCCGTCGACGACGTCCGGTCGGCGGAATTCGCCGTCCAGTTCGAGCGCAATACCTCCGAGCGGATCCACTTCGGGTACACCGACGACGTGATCTGGGTGCGGGTGTGCCTGCGCTCGGAACTTCCGGAAGCTTCGCAGTGGTATGTCGTACTGGCGCATACGCGGTTTGAATATGTGGACTGGTTTGTGTTTCGCGGTGACGCCCTGGCGGGGCATTTCCAGGATGGCATGATGCGTCCGCGCGATCCGGCCGCGGCCTACGGGCGACACCCGGCCCGGACCTTGGATCTGGCCCCCGGAGAGACCGTGGAGGTGGTCCTGCGCCTGCAGACGCAGACAGTGGTGCGGATTCCCCTTGCCGTTTATTCCAGAGGGGGTTATCTGAGCCGGATTGGGCAGGAGGGGACGCTGTATTCCTTCTGCCTGGGGGCGTTTGGCATGCTGTTTTTCACCGGGCTTTTTTTTGCGGTGCTGACCCGCGAACGCGGATATCTGGCCTATTCCATAGGCGTTGTGCTGGTGTTTCTGTTGTTTTTCGGCCTGTCGGGATATTGGCACCTGTTGCAGTGGCCGGGCTGGCGGTACGGCCCGCTGAACGGGGTGGTGGTGTTCAATGCATTGGGCGTCATTGCCATCTTGACGTATGCGCGCTGGTTCTTTGATTTGCCGGCCACGATGCCGAAGACGGATCGTTTTCTGCGGGGGGTGCGGATCCTGTTTGGCCTGGGGGCGATCTGGGCGTTGCGCGGACCGTTCTTGCCCCGCTACCTGATGGTCCAGATCTTCGACGTGGTGACGGGGGGTACGGCGATCGCCGTGGCCGTGGTCGCGTGGCGCAACGGCAACCGGACGGCGCGGTTCTACCTGCTGGCGTGGCTGTCGTTCTGGGTGTTGTTGATGGTTGAGTTTCTTCAGCAGTGGGCGGTGCTTCCCGTGTGGGGGACGCCCGATGCCCTGCCGCTGCTTGGCTTGCTGGCCGGCTTTACGCTGTTCCAGTTGGCGATGGCGGACCGGGTGCGGCAGGTCCGGCAAGAGAAGGACGCAGCGCAGGCCCGGGCGGAAGAACGGACCCTGGTGGCAAGAGAACGGGAGGAGGCCCAGCGGCTGGCCCATGTCGGCAGCTGGTCCCATGAACTGGCTGCGGATAAGATCGAGTGGTCGGACGAGATCTTCCGGATTTTCGGGTTGGAGCCGGGGCGTCCGCCGGCATCCTTTGAAGAACTCAAGAGCCTGTTGGATGTCGATTCCTTCGCCAAGGTGGCGGCGGCGGTCGAGCGTTGCGTCGCGACGGGAGAGCCCTATCAGGAGAATCTGACGCTGCGGCGGCCGAACGGGGACATCCGGCATGTGGTCGCGCGCGGGGAGCGGGTCCCCGGCGAGCCGGTCCGGTTGCGGGGAACGCTGTCGGATGTGACCGAGATGCGGCGGATCGAAGAAGCGATGCGCGCTCGCCAGGACGAGCTGGAGCAGGCCATCCATACCGCGGAGCAGGCCAGCCGGGCCAAGAGTCTCTTCATGGCAAACATCAGCCACGAAATCCGCACGCCGCTGAGCGCACTGGTGGGGCTGTCGCAGGCGATGGTCAAGCAGTCGGAGCGGCGCGGCCTGCCCGAGGACTTCACCCGGATGCTCCAGCAGATCCGTTCCGGCGGCCGGCACCTGAACCTGATGCTGACGAACTTGCTGGATTTGTCGGCGGCGGAGACCATGCGGATGCGCCTGAAACGGCAGCCGGTGGGCCTGGCGGAATGGAGCCGGTCGGTGCGGGATATTTTGGAGCCGATTGCCGATGCGCGCCCCGTGGAACTGCACTGGCGGGACGAGTCTCTCGCCGGAACGGAAATCGAAAGCGATCCGGTGCGGCTGTCGCAGATCCTGATCAACCTGGTCCACAATGCGGTCAAGTTCACGCCGGTCGGGAAAGCGGTCGAAGTCCGGTTGGAGCGGTCGCCGGGCCGGTTTGTGCTGGAAGTGGCGGATGAAGGGCCCGGCCTGCCGGCGGATGGCCCGATGTCCTTCGAGGCGTTTGGCGATCAGGCCGACGGCGTGGCCGGGACGGAACATGGCGTGGGGTTGGGGCTGTTTGTGGTCCAGACCAGCGTGAACCTGCTGGGGGGCCGGATTCATGCCGCCAACCGTCCGGGGGGCGGGGCGAGTTTTCGTGTGGAGTGGACCTTCCAGGAGGAGGACAACGGGCATGCGCGTAGCCATTATTGACGATAACGAGATCGACCGGCTGAACCTGGCGACCTTGCTGGGCGACTACGATCAAGTGGAGGTGGTGGGCGAGGCGGCCACGCTGGAGGAGGCGGTGGACCTGATCGATCGCGACAAGCCCGATGCGATCTTTCTGGATATCCATTTGGGTCGGCAGCGGGGCTTCGCGGTGCTGGAGAAGGTGGTTCGCAAGCCGCTGGTGGTGATCACCACTTCGCATCCGCACTACGCCATCAAGGGGTTTGAGGTCGACGCGGTGGACTATCTGCTTAAGCCGGTGATGGAAGAAACGCTCGCCCGCGCGGTGCAGCGATTGCAGCAGCGTAAACAGGGCGCGGGCGACCCGGGCGGCCCGCGGCTTGCCCCCGGCGACATGCAGATCTTCAAGGAGGCCGACGGGTTGCACCTGGTGCCGGTCGATCAGATCCAGGCGATTTTGGGCGAGCGGATCTATACGCGAGTGCTGGTGGCGGATGGCCGGACGTTTTTGCACAACCGCCCGTTGCGGGAGTGGCGCCAGCTCCTTCCCGAGCGGATCTTCAAGACCTTGGATCGCTCGACGATCGTCAACTTGCGAGAAGTCCTCAGCCTGCGCGCGGACCCGGAATCGGGCGGGAACCGGATCCATTTCAGGGGCGGGAAGCATTCGATTGAGGCCGGCGAGGTGGCGACCAAGGCCTTGCGCGACGCGACCTGACGCGGCACCGCCTCCCCAACGGGGAAGGGACGGGGGCGGATTTCCGGGAAACGCTTCACCATTTTCGGAAGCATTTCGGGCCGATTGGGAAAAATATTCTTGCTAACTATATGATATGTGAGATATTGCGACCACAGTATATTGTTATACATTAACAAAAAATTAACAATTGATTCAGGGGCGTTTTCACCGTAATGCAGGGAACAGGAAAGACGTCAGGGCTGGTATTGAAACACCGGTCAAGCGGTTGATCGGTAGGCAGAGGTTATGAACACACAACGCAAGCGACAGGATCGGTGGCGGCGGATGGCGGCATGGGCCGTCACGGCAGGGTGTGCGGCGCTATCTGCCCACGCGGGCAACCCAGACGGTGCGCTACGCATCGAGCTGATCTCCGCCTACAACCTCGTGGTGGACTCGAACGCGGGGACGCCGTCGAGCTATGCGCCGCGGGCGGCCTATCTGGGGGCGAAGTTCTGCAACGACGGGACCCAGGCGTTGACGGACGTCTGGGCGTACATCGGCGACTATGCCGCCGGCACGCCGGGAATCTATCCGAGCCGGTCGCACATGAGCCTGGTGGGGCCCTTGCCGGGCGGCGAATTCGCGTTCCAGCACGAGGGCGGGGCGCTGGGCACGGCCGACGCCACGCGCTTCCTCGGCACCATCGAGCCCGGCGAGTGCGTGACCGTCTACTGGCTGATCAGCTATCCGCATCTCGACGAGAATGGCGTGCCGGTGTGGGGGCCCAGCGTCAAGCCCGACGACGACCTGTGGCTGGAATACAACGTCTGGGGCACGGCGATGGAGGGGGCCACCTATCGCGAAGCCGACGTGTCGAGAACCCTGACCATGCGCAACGAGATTTCGGCCATGGCCAACAAGATCTTTCCGAACGGCGCCAACAAGGTGCCGCAGCAGTACCAGGACCTGCTGGCGATGTACGAGCCGTCGTGGACCAACACGGCCGCCGACGGAACCCCCGGCACCGTGATCTACACCGAGGGCATCTGGTACGATCTGGGCAACATCGGCGCGGGGTTCGACAACGACGGCGATCTAATTCCCGACCGCAACGCCTGGATGCAGCCCGTGGGCGATCCGGACCTGTTCGATGCCTCCTGCTTCCGTCTCGTCAAGACCTATGCGCTCGTGATCGTCAAGCTCAACGACGGCACCGAGCTGGTCATCCAGGCCGAGGACCAGCTCTACTTCACCAACCTGCCGGAGAACAACCGCGGGGCAGTGGGCTACGTGCGCTACGAATTCCTGAGCCTGCGCAGCGGCTGTTCCAGCACCCTGACGCCGTATCAGGAGGTGGCCTCGGGCAAGGACAACGAGAAGTTCAACGGCGACTATGGCGCGACGCTGGGCGAGGGGCTCTCGAGCGGGCAGTCCAAGGTGGAGATCGAGAAGTTGGCGACCCCGGCCGCGGTGGCGCCGGGCGGAACCATCGACTATGCCATCGCCTTCACGAATGCCGGCGAGGTTCCCGTGGGCCTGCCGGAACTCTTCCTGCCGCTGGTGGTGCAGGACAAGATCCCGAACGGCACGGCCTACGTCGCCGGGAGCGCCGCCGCCGGCAATACCCTGCCGCCCAGCGTGACCACCTATGTGATCTACTACTCGACCAACTCCGGTGCCTCCTGGACCACCACCGAGCCGTCGCCGGCCGCCAACGTGACGGATCTGCAATGGTGGCTGAGCGGGGCGCTCCAGCCCGGCGAGGCTGGCGTGGTGACGTTCTCCGTGACGGTTGATTCGCCCTATCTGGAGCCCCTTCCCTACGTGCCGAACGTGGCCGGCCTCAGCTTGGGCAACACGTTCCCGTTCGAGACGGCCGATGCCCTCACCCTGCTGAAGGGGTCGAACAGCCTCAGCGGCGTGGTCTGGGCCGACGACGGCGCCGGCGACGGGTTCTTTGGCAACCAGGTGCAGGACGGCGACGAAGCCGGCATTCCCGCCATCCTCGTCTCGCTGTACTACGACACGAACGGCAACGGCATCCTCGACGATGGCGACCTCTTCTTGTCTTCCACCAACAGCGCGGCGGGAACGGGCGCCTACGCGTTCGATGATCTGCTCGACGGGTATTACATCGTGGTGGTGGACCCCCGCGATCCGGACATGCCGCTGGGTTATACCCCGACCACCGAGACGCTGTTGACCGTTGCCCTGGACCCCATGGGCACGGACCCCAACCCGGTGGTTTCAACGGACAATAATTTTGGCTTCGCCCCGGCGCTGGTGCTCGAGAAAACCGGCCCGGGCGTCCTGACGGAGGACGGCCTGGCCACCTACACGATCGTGGTGTCCAACCGATTTGCCGGCGATGGCTCCGGCAGCGGCGTTTCGGCCACCTACACCGCCTGGGCGTCGGCGTATGACGAGGCCAACAGCGGCACCGGCAACAAGGCGTGGAATTCTTTTGGCAACGCCTACATCCCGCCGGGGCCCGACGGCCTCTTTGCCCACTGTCCCTATCTGAACGCCGCGGAGGAGATGGCTTTGACCGGGTACTCCTTCGCCCAATCGGGCGGCGCCATCACCAACGTTCAGCTTCGCATTCCCCTGCAAGTCACCGGCACGTTCGGAGCGGGCGAAACCCTCCAAATCAACCTGATCAACCGCCCGGCCACGACCTTTTACACCACCAACGTCAATGCGACGACCTTAACCAACGGCACGCTGACCCTCAATGTGACCGCAGCGCGGTCGTGGAGTTGGACCCAACTTGGAACGAACCTCTCGGTCCAGCTCGTGTCCGGACGCTCGGGCAACAACACCGGCCAGTTGTACGTGGATGCGGTCGGCTTCCGGGTGCAGACGGATGGGACGGTCGGCGAGGCCAGCGGCGACAACACGCTCGATCCCGTGCGGTTGGAGGACCTCTTCGACACCACCCGGCTGCGGTTCCTCAGCGCCGATCCGGCGCTGACTTCGCTGACGACCAACGGGACCACGGGCCGCCTGTACTGGGACAACGTCGGGCCGATCTACCCGGGCGGAACGGCGACCGCCACGGTGCAGTTTGCGGTGCTGGAGCCGCCGGGGAACGTGGCGACGCCCACCACCAATCGTGCGGTCATCACCAACGCCACCTATCGCAGCGGGTTGCCGGCCAATTCGGCCACCTCCGAGGTGGTCAGCGCCGTCGCCCCGGCGGGGCGCATCGGCGATTTCGTCTGGCGCGACCTCAACGGCGACGGCGTGCAGGATGGCGGCGATGAAACCGGCATTGCCGGGGTGTCGGTGGTGCTGACCCCGCCGCCGGGCGTGGACGTCGGCAACGGCCCCGGCAACCCCATCACCAACGTCACCGACAGCGCGGGGTACTATCTCTTCGACGGCCTGACCGAAAGCGGCGACTACGTGGTGACGGTGCTGACGGCCACCCTGCCCGGCGGAACGGGGTTCAATACGTGGGACCGTGATGGCAATCGCGACAGCCAGACCACGGTCGCGCTCGACGTGACGTCCATCACCGGCGGCGACACGATTCTGGACGCCGACTTCGGCTACAACGATCTGGCGAGCATCATCGTGGGCACCATCTGGGACGACGTCAACCGCAGCGGCACCCCGACGCCCGACATGGCCGAGCCGTGGCTGGAAGGCGTAGTGGTGTATCTCTACGACAGCAACAGCGTGCTGGTGGCCACGGCCACCACCGGCGTGACCGGCGCGTTTGCCTTCCTGGGAATGTTTGACGGCGACTACACGGTGCGGGTGGACACCAACAGCGGGCCGCTGGCGACCGGCACCTGGGCGCAGACCTTCGACAGCGATGGCACCAATACCGCCCATGAAGTCACCGTAACCGTTCCGCTGGGCGGGCAGGGGAGGGCCGATTTCAGCTATGTCGAGACCGGCCTGTGGAGCATTGGCGACACGCTCTTCTACGATTGGAACGGCAACGGGATGCAGGACGCCAACGACGAGGGCATGGCCCACATCACCGTCCGGCTCTACCGGGACTCCACCACCAACGGCGTCTATGATCCGCTGCTCGATCCGCTCGTCGCCACGGCCGTCACCGACAGCGACGGGAAATATCTGTTCCCGGACCTGCCGGACGGAGACTACATCGTGGTGGTGGATCGCAGCGATCCGGACTTCCCTCCGCTCTACGACGTGACCGCCGATCCCTACGGCGCAATGGACGGCATCAGCGCCGTGACGATTGCCGGGGCGGACAATCTCCTCCAGGACTTTGGCTTCCAGCCGTACGGCTTCGGGGCCATCGGCGACACGGTCTGGCGGGACCTCAACGCCGATGGCATCCAGGCCGGTTTGCAGGAAACCGGCATCCCCAGCATCCTCGTCAGCCTCTACGCGGACTTCAACGGCGACGGCACCTACGTGTTGCTGCAAACCACCAACACCGCCGCCAACGGCACCTATCTGTTCGGCAGCCTGCCCGACGGCGCCTATCGCGTGGTGGTGGATGACGCCGATTCCGACCTGCCGATGGATGCCTTCGGCAATCCGTTCTATGCCAGCACGGGCGTCTCGCACGACGTGGTCATCAGCGGCGGCAACACCTACCTCGATGCCGACTTCGGGTTCGCGCCCTACGCGGCCATCGGCGACACCCTTTTCTGGGACGCCAATCGCAACGGGACCCAGGACACCTCCGAAGAGGGCATTCCGGGCGTGACGGTGAACCTCTATCTGGACGTCAATCAGGATGGGTTCTACGACGCGGGCGACGTCCTCGTGGCGACGGCGATCACCGATGAAAATGGGGTGTATCTCTTCGACGGCCTGCTGCCGGGCAGCTACGTCGTGGTGGTGGACGAAACCAGCGGGCCGCTCGTCGGCGCGACGCTGTCCGCCGATCCCGATTCCGACGGCCTGACCTGCGACGACCCCGACAACGTCGTGCCGTGCGACGGCCAGCACGGACGGACGCTGGCCGGCGGCCAGAACTTCATGGGCGCGGACTTCGGCTACATCCCGCCGGGCGCGGTCATCGGCGACACGGTCTGGCTCGACACCAACAACAACGGCCTTCGCGACGACAACGAAACCGGCCTCGCCTTCATTCCGGTGGTGCTGTACTCCAACGGCGTGGCCATCGCCACCAACCTGACCGACTCCGAGGGCTGGTACTACTTCAGCAACCTGGGCGACGCCACCTATTTCGTGGCGGTGGATACGAACGACGCGGCGTTCCCCGCCGGGCTGATGCAGACCTTCGATCCCGACGGCACGCTCGACAGCTTCGCCACCAACATCGTGGTCTCCGGCGGCAGCGTAGTGTCCGTGGGCGGCGTCCCGTGCAGTGATTGCGACCTGTCCATTGATTTTGGTTACCGCTACGCCGGCAACAACAGCCTGAGCGGCACCATCGGGCTGGATGCGGAACCCTACGACGGCCTGATGAACGGGATGAACACCAACGGGGTGGGGGTGGGCGAATCGCCCTATCCCGGCGTTCAAGTCTATCTCTACCTCTGGAACGACGACGGCGATGGCATCCTCGAATCCGGCGAATATGTCCTGATCTCCAGCACGTTCACCGACAACAACGGCGACTACCTCTTCACCGGCCTGCCCAACGGCGATGGCGACGACCAATACATCGTTTCCAGCGTGGCGCCGGAAGCCAACCTGAAACTGACCACCACCAACGGCTCCATCCCCGGCGTGACGGTGACGGAAACCGTCAATGCCCAGGGCAACACCGTCTCGGCCTACCTCGTGGTGGACATCGTGGCCGACACCGACATAACCAACATGGATTTCGCCTACCGCTCGACCGTCAACTACGACTACGGCGACCTGCCCCAGAGCTACCAGACGCTGCTGCCCGACGGCGCGCGCCACATCGTGCCGGACGTGCCCAATCTCTATCTCGGCGCGCTGGTGGACACGGAGCCCAACGGCCTGCCTTCTCCCATGGCCGATGGCGACGACAACGACAACCTCGCCGACGAGGACGGGGTGGAGATCATCGGCGTCTGGCAGGACGGACCCGGCGGCGGCACGCTGCGGATCACCGTCGGCGCGGGCTCGGGATGGCTGCTGGGCTTCATCGACTTCAACAACAACGGCACCTTCCTCGACGCCGGCGAACTGGCCATCAGCCAGGCGGTATCATCGAGCGGCGGGCCGGACTCCGACGGCGTGTACGTGATTTCCGTCGACGTGCCCCCGGGGGCCATCAACGCCGCCACGACCACGACGCTGTTTGCGCGCTTCCGCCTGTTCCCGGAGCGGCCCTACATCCCCGAACTGGCCTATGCCGGCACCGCCAGCAACGGCGAAGTCGAAGACTACGCCTGGGACATCCTCGGCAGCATCGGCGACTACGTCTGGGAAGACCTCAACGGCGACGGGGTGCAGGACGACGACGAGCCGCCGATCCCCGGCGTGCGCGTGTTCATCGACCTCAACGGCAACGGGCAGTGGGATCCGGGCGAGCCCTATTCCATTACCGACGAAAATGGCCTCTACTACATCGGCGGCCTCACCCCCGATACCTACAGCGTGCGGGTGGATACCAACACGCTGGCCTTTGGCCTGATCCCCACCTATGACCGCGACGGCATCGTCACCAAGCACGTCGCCTCCGTCACCCTGACCCAGGGCGAGGTCATCCGCGACGTGGACTTCGGCTACAAGATCGCCGTCGCCGACATCGCCTTGTCGAAGACGGCCGATGTAGACGCCATCTACGAATCCGGCACGGTGGTCTTCACGATCGCCGTCACCAATTATGGTCCCGATCTGGCCGAAACGATCATCATCGGCGATCTGTTGCCTGCCGGCCTGACCTACGTGTCGGACAATCCGAGCCAGGGGACGTACAACGATGGCACGGGCCTGTGGGACGTCGGCGCGCTGGCGGCCTCCGCCTCCGCCTGGCTGCAGATCGAGGCGACGGCCGACATCGGCACCGGCGGCCTGCGGTTGACGAACACCGCCACCCGCGTGGATTCCGTTCCCGCCGATCCCAATCCTTCCAACGACGTGTCCTCCGCCGAGGTCACCGTGCGCGGCGCGGACCTCGCGGTGTACAAGTCGGTCGACAACCTGCGCCCGAACGAGGGCGATACGCTGACCTACCGGATTGCCGTGACGAACCTCGGGCCGTCCGACGCCACGGGCGTCGTGATCGAGGAAGCCATCCCGGCCGGGCTGACCTATGTCACCCACATGACCAGCCAAGGCACCTACAGCACCGGCACAGACCTATGGACGGTGGGCGCGCTGGCCGTCGGGTTCGGGGCCTGGCTCGACATCGAGGTCACCATCGACTACGGCACGCTGGGCACGATCATCACCAATACGGCCTCGGTGTACGACACCGATCTTCCCGATCCCAATCCGGAAAACGACTCCGCCACGGTGCGGATCTACGTTCCGCCGCTCGTGCTCTACAAGTACACCAGCCCGGAGGAGCCGGTGTCGCTCGGCGGCACCATCACCTATACGATCGTGGCGACCAACATCGGTCCCTGGGTACACGAAAACGTGACGATTACCGATGTGATTCCCGCCGGCACGATCTTCGTGCCCGGCAGCGTGACGCTGACCCCGTATCCGCCGCGCGCGGATACGATTCAAAACTACCGCGACGAGTTCACGGCCCGCACCTACACCAACCAGAACGGCGATTTGCTCTGGAGCACGGCCTGGATCGAGGGCGGCGAGAGCGACGGGCCGACCGCCGGCAGCGCCCAGGTGCTGACCAACGGCTGGGCCAGCCTCGGCCTGACACGCTCCCTCGCCCGCTCGGCGGATCTGTCCACCGCGGACAGCGCGGAGCTCTCCTTCAGCATCCGCCAGGCCTCCACCGTCCAGACCAACAACATCCGCGACGAATTCAACGCCGTGGCCTACTCGAACAACAACGGCAACCTGAATTGGACCGGCAATTGGGTCGAAAATGGGGACGATGGCCCGCCGGGTTCCGGCAGCATCCTGATCTCGGGTGGGGTCTTGTCGTTCACCTCCTCGCTGGGGGCCAATGCCGGCATCGGACGCTGGGCGCGGTTCACCGGCCACACCAACGCGGTGCTGTCGTTCGACTGGACCGGTTCGGGACTCAACGGCACGCGCTACATGAGCGTGTACGTCGTCTCCAATACCACCGAATACCTGTTGCAGAGCTTCACCGCGGCGGGATCGGGCACCGTCAGCTACAACCTCGGCCCCTACATGGCGGCGTCCAATCGCATCGTGTTCCGCGCCGGCCCCACGGCCTGGGCCAGCCAGTCGTTCAGCGTGGACAACGTCAATATCCAACTCACCCGCCCCATGCAGTCCACGCTGGACAACGCCTTTGTCGAAGTCTCCACCAACGGCACGGACTGGACCACGCTGTTCTACGCCAATGGCAACATCGCCGGCACCGTCACGACCAACTACGACCTGACGGCGTACCGCAGCCCGGCGACCACGGTCCGCTTCCGGACCGCCGGCTACACCAACACCGGCGCGCAGCTCTGGTTCGACAACGTCGACATCGCGCTGACCAAGTCGCCCGGCGCCGACGAGATCGGCGACCCGCCGACCCTGCTGTCCGGCTGGACGCTGGGCACCAATGAAGGCGTGGCGATCACCTTCCAGGTCACCGTGGACGAGACGATCTTCACCACCCAGGTCGTCAACACCGCCTATGCGGTGAGCGACCTGCAGGATGAGCCCGTCTGGGCCAACGCCACCAACGAGGTGGACCTCGTCGGCGTGCGCATCGGCGGCGTGGTCTGGTTCGACAATAACGGCAATGGCCTCCAGGATCCCGGCGAAACCAACATGATCGCCAACGTACCCATGGTGCTTTACTTCCGCGGCGAACCGATCCGGACGATCCTGACCGACGAAAACGGCGCCTACCTGTTCGAGCAGCTCGTGCCGGGCGACTACTATGTGATTGCCCAGATGACCAACGTGACGCCGGCCGTGATCGTGTCGCCGTCTTTCGTGGGCGAGGATCGCGAAATCGACAGCAACTTCACCCTGCACCAGTCCGGCAGCGGCGAGTCGCTGGTGCGCTACGCCGATTCCCCATCCGTCAAGTATGAGGACGGCGCATCCGATCTCTTCATCGACATGGGTTTTTCGCTGCTGAGTTCCACCCGCGCGGAGGTCGCCGAGGTCTGGGGCGAGGGACGCGACGGGGCAGCGGTTGTGGTCTGGACCACCAGCTCGGAGTGGGGCACGGCCGGATTCTTCGTCTACCGCGTCGATCCGGTCAGCGGCGAGGAGACGCGGGTGAATGAACGGCTGGTGCCGTCGGCGCTCACCGAGGCCGGCGCCGTCTATGAAGTGGTCGATCCTGCCGCCGCGGAAGGCGCCGCGGGCCAGTACCGCCTCGAGGAAATCGAAATGTCCGGCGCCGTCCTGGATCTGGGCACGCACGACGTCGTCTTCGGGCGGGCGCCGGCCGCGGCCAAGGTCGCGCGGATCGCGGCCGCGTCGGCCAAATCCGTCACCCCGATCAAGCGGACCTCGACCCAGCTCTCCGGTCCCTCGGCGGTCCTGAAGGTGCAGTACCGACAGGAAGGATTCTACGGCATTTCGCTGGAGGCCATCGCCGATGGCATGGCCGCGGACCTCGAAGAGGTGCGCGGATGGGCGGCAGAGAATCAGTTGGCCCTGCGGGATGCTCGCGGCCCGGTGCCGGCCCTCTATGACGCGGCGCGCGAGCGCCTCGTCTTCCATGGCCAACCCGCCGACAACTGGTATGCCCGCGACGCGGCCGTGATCCTGTCCCTCGGCGAGGGCCTTCCGATGCCCCGCCGCGAGCCGGCCGTCACCACCGGCGAGGCGGTTTTGCCGGTGACCGTCCGTTTTGAAGAAGACCGCTATGCCATCGACAACCTGTCGGTGCGTCCGGACGACCTGTATTACTGGGACTATATCACCGTTGGAACTATGTCCGACACGGGGCCCCGCGACTTCCCGCTGGACCTGACCGGGCTGGCCGGCGGCGAGGTCATGTTGAATATCCGCTTGCAGGGCTGGCTCGGTACGGCCCTGTACCCGGACCACCTGGCCGAATTCCGCTTCAACGGAACGCCCGTCGGTTCGGTGACGTTCGACGGTCAGGAGGCCGTGGTGGCCGAGGTGGTCGTTCCCGCCGCGTGGGTGGAAGGCGATGCCAACGTGCTGACCGTGGAGGGCATCCTTCAGCCCGGCCACCCCTTCAGCTACTTTGTCGTGGACTGGATCGAAGCCTCGTTTGTCCGCGAATTGCAGCCCCTGGCCGCCACCGCGCATTTCCGGGCCGGCGGCGCCCACGCGATTTCCGCGGCGGCCTTTGACGAGCCCCTGGCCGTGGCGCTGGACAAGGCGGGGACTCCCACCTGGATCGCCGACGAGTCCGGCACGCTTCCCCACAAGGCCTGGATTGTCGTGGCGTCCTCTCAGGAGCGCTTCGGGGTGATCGAAGCCGATGGCGTCCCGATGCTCGTCCCCGAACCGGTCCATCCCGATCCGTGGTTCCTGGCCGCCACCAATCGCATCGATTACCTGGTGGTGACCTCGCGCGATCTCGAAAGCGCGGTGCAGGAGCTGGCCGACTATCGTGCCGGCCAGGGCCTGCGCGTCGGCGTGGCGACCTTCGAAGACCTGTGCGACTGGATGGCCGGCGGCCTGCGCACGCCCGAGGCCATTCCGGCGCTGCTCGCCTATGCGGCGGAAACCTGGGCCGAGGCGCCGTGGATGGTGGTGCTCGCCGGCAACGGACACTACGACTATTTGGGCGCCTTCAGCGCGGAACCCAACCACCTGCCGCCCATGCTGACGGTGTCCCACAACGGGTTGTTCTCGGCCGATTCTCTCCTGGCCGACATCGATGGCGACGGCCTGGCGGATCTCGCCATCGGGCGCCTGCCCGCGCTCACGGCCGCCGATCTCTCCGCCATGATCGCCAAGATCAAGGCCTACGAAGCCGGGTTCGGCGAAGAATGGCTGGGCCAACTGGTGCTCGCCACCGACTACAGCGATGTGACCGCCGGCGACTTCATGGACGCCAATACCCGCATCGCTGCGCTGGCGGGCGAGGGCAGCGCGGTGGCCCAGCGCATCGATTTGGATGCAATGACAGCCATCGCGGCCCGCACCGCATTGACGAACTGGTACCGCGACGGCGTCGGCATCATCCATTACACCGGGCATGGCGGTGCCATGTCGATTGGTTCGGATACGAGAACCAGGTTGCTGGCCGGTGCGGATATCAACCGGATGGTCAATCCGACGCGCCCGCCCATCACCGTGGCCCTGAGTTGCATGGTCGGCCGCTACGAGACCCCCGGCATGAACAGCCTGGGCGAACAACTGATGCGCAAGGCCGGCGGTGGGGCCGTCGCGGTCTGGGGACCCTCGGGCATGTCGCGCAACGATCCTGCCTCCGAACTCGGCGCGGCCTTCTATCGCACGGTTCTGCAGGAAGGCTCCGGCACGCTGGGCCTCGCGATCCTCCAGGCGCGGCGGCGGTTGGATCCGGACCCATTCGAAAAGGACACCCTGGCCATCTACAACCTGCTGGGCGATCCGGCCCTGCGCATCGCCAACAACACCGGCGGCACACCGGAGGACGAGACCTTCGCGCAATGGCGCTGGCAGCGCTTCGGTCCCGCCGACCTGGCCAACCCGCAAGCCAGCGGCCTGAACGCCGCCCATTTCATCCAGTATGCCCTGGGCGGCAACTACGAGGCTGTCGCGGAAAGGCCCGAGTTCGGCTACGATTGGCCCGACGACGAACCGCCAGGTCTCGTCGTGCGCTGGCGCCGCCGCGTCCAGCGCCGCGATGTCGAATACCGCTTCTGGCTGACCGAAGACCTTCTCGGCCAATGGCAGCCCGCCACCGCCGACGACCTCGATGAAATCGGCGCCGTTCCAGATTCGGACGGCGTCATGGAAACCGTTCGCACTCGCGTGAACCGGCCTGGCGCCGATTCCCTCTACATCGGTATCCGCGCCAGACCCAAATAAGAAAGGGGTCAGCCCGTGAATTGTAGCATTTTTCCATCGAACCGGATCTCCCTGATATTCCACAGCATGGAAAAAATCGCCTCCACTTTTCCACAGCATGGAAAAAAGTTTTCCACAGCGTGGAAAAAAACGGCCCCGATTTTCCACAGCGTGGAAAAAGTGGCTTTGGATTTTCCACAGCGTGGAAAACTTTTTTCCACGGCGTGGAAAACGCCGGGAAGCCCGGATGCGGGCCGGAGGGCGTCCGCATGATCGGCGTAACCATATATCGTCCAAAGGGCCGGGTGGTGCTGCGGCGGATTGGCGAGGACCGTCTGCTGGTGCCGGTGTCGGGCGATGTGGCGCGCGAACCCTGCGTCTTTCCCGTCAACGAAACCGGCGAGTTCATCTGGGCGCGGTTGCGGGAGGGCCGGACGGTGGAGGAAACCGCCGCCGCGCTGTCCGATGCGTTCGAGGTGGCCGAAAGCGAGGCCCTGGAGGATGTGCGCGACTTCGCGCAAGCCCTGGTGGCTCATGGCCTGGTTGAAGAGGTCTCTTCATGAGTGGTCCGTCGAAAACGCTGGAAGAGGCGCGCTGGACGCTGGATTTCCGTCTGCGGGCGGCCATGGAGCGCCGGCCGATCGCCGCCATGCTGGAGCTGACGCGCCGCTGTCCGCTGCGCTGCGCCCATTGCTATCTGGGCGACCAGGCGGCGCAGCATCGCCTGCGCGATCGCGAACTCGACACCACGGCCGTCCAGTCCGCGATCTCGGAATGGGCCGCGGCGGGCTGCCTCTATGTCACCATCACCGGCGGCGATCCGATGATCCGCCCGGATTTCGCCGAGATCTACCGCCACGCCCGCGAACAGGGCCTGGTGGTTACGGTCTTTTGTTCGGGCGTGCTGGTCACGGACGAGCGGGTGGACCTGTTCCGGGAACTGCCCCCGCGCAAGGTGGAAATCAGCCTGTACGGAGCGACGGCGGAGACCCATGACGCCGTCACCGGCGTGCCGGGTTCGCATGCCCTGGCCTGGGCGGGCATCCGCCGCCTGAAGGCCGCCGGCGTGCGGCTCGTGATCAAAACACTCATTCTCTCCACGAACCGCCATGAGTTCGAGGCGCTGGAACGGCAGGCCGTGGAGACCGGGGCGGGATTCCGGTTCGATGCCGCGATCTTCCCCTGCCTGCACGATGGCTCCCGCGCGCCGCTGGCCCTGCGCATGCCGCCGGAAGAGGTCGTCCGGATCGATATGGAGGATTCCTGCCGCCGGGCGATGTGGCGCGACAAGATCGAGCAGATGGCTGCGCATCCGGACGACGACCGGCTCTATCCCTGTGCCGCGGGCCTCAACCAATTTCATGCGGATCCGTTTGGTGGGCTTACGCCCTGCCTGATGGCGACCGCCTTCCGCGACGGGGGGGTGGACCGCCCGTTCCGCGAACGCTGGGAGCGCGGATTGGGCGCCATCCGCGAAGCGCGCCGCACGGGCACCGGCGGCAGCTTTGGCGGCGAAATGCGCGGCGCCTGCACGCATTGCCCGGCCTTCAACCGACTGGAAACCGGCAGCGAGGAAATCGAATCGGAGTACATGCAGCGCACCACCCGCCTGCGCTATGAAGCCGCCATGAGCGGTTCGGATGGAGAAGAGACATGATGCCAGAAGCCCTTCAACGCATCCCGGTCGAGTCCGGGCTGGTCGCCCGGCGCCCTTACGAGAAGCCGCGGATCACCCGCGTGGACCTGGCCCTGGCCGAAACCCTATCGGAAGGCTGCAAACTGGAGACCAATCCGGGCTGCGTGGGACCGCCCATCACGGCCTACGAGGGAGGTTCGTGACCGGCAACGGTCATCTGGATATCGGTCCGCTGCGGTTCGCGCTGCGGACCGATCGGTCTGCCCCGGTGCGATATGCCGACCCGGCGTATACGGGATTCTTTTCGACCTCCGGGGAGTTCAATATTCAATATTCAATATTCAATATTCAACATTCAAGGGTCGAGGGGTTGGCGCGCTGGCCCAGCGCGCCGGGATGCGAAGACTTCGACATTCGACATTCGACATTCGACATTCAGCCTTCGAGGGAAGCGGTGGCCTGCGCTCCGCCTCCTGTCCATCCCCTTCTCGAATTACCCGTGGCGATCACCGAAGGCGTTGGCGAAATACCTGCCACTCCGCCGCTGTGGCGCGCGGGGAACCACTGGGCGGTCTGGGATGATGGGGCGGAACTGGCTTTCCACGTTGGCCTCGAAGCGCCGGAGGCGGTGCGGGCGTCGTGTCGCGTCGCGAAGAATGTATCGCGGGCGGAGCTGACGGTGCATCCGTCGGCCTGGAAGGACGGCATCTGCCAATCGCCGTTGAAATATCCCCTGGACCAGATCTTGAGCTGGGGTCTGCTATCGAAAATCGGCGGGGCGCTCTTGCATGCGGCGGTGGCGGTGAAGGACGGGGTGGGGATCGTTTTCGCCGGCCGCAGCGGCGCGGGCAAATCGACGCTGGCGGGATTGTGCCATGCGGCGGGCTGGCGGATTTTGAACGACGACCGGGCGGTGGTGTTCCGTCGTGGCGGCGAATGGCGCGTGGCGGGTACGCCGTGGCACGGATCGGGGCGCTTTGCCGAAGCGGCCGAGGTGCCGCTGGGCGGCGTGTACCTGTTGAAACAGGCGCGGGAAAACCGGATCGAGCCGCTGGCCGCGGCGCAGGCCCGGCTGGCGTTGCTGGACGTGGCGGCGGTGCCGTGGTTCGCCGAGGAGTGGTCGCAGGGCATGTTGGACGGGCTGGACCGGCTGGTGCGCGAGGCCAAAGCCGCGCAATTCCATTTCACGAAAACGGCGGCGGCGGTCGACGCGCTGGCGGGGGAGGCGGCGTGGACGTGAAGAGGGAATTCAATATTCAATATTCAATAATCCATCTTCAATCTTCAATGGGATTGCAAGGTAGGGCGCGCTGGCTCAGCGCGCCGGGATCCAAGAACTTCAACATTCGATATTCGATATTCGACATTCGGCGTTCTGCCGAGCCGGGATGTGAACCACGAATGACACCAATGGACACGAATAGAAAGCAGGACAAGTTTTCCCCTTTCGTGGATTTTGCGTCTTTCGTAGTGGAACCGGCTGCCGGACTTTCATCCGTGGGCCGCCGCAGGCATCCGTGGGGGAACCCTCTTGGTTCAGCTCGCCGGGCGCTTCAAGACCGCCCGCGCCCAGCGCCGCAGCGGACGCGTGGTGTAGCGCAACAAGCCGGCCCAGCGCACGCGGCGGGTGTCCAACGGAACTTCGCGTCCGTTGCGGATCACCGATTCGGCCACGCCGAGGATGTCGTCGGCCGCAACCCAGTCGCCGCCTTCCAGCGCGGCATCGGCGACGGCGAAGATTCGATGGGCTCGCGTTGGGTTGTGAATCAGGCGGTGGGCGTTGAGCCGGCCATGGATGCGGTACAAGACGATGGAACCCGGTTTCAGCGATGCGGCGGACACCGGCCGGACGCGCAGAATCTGCCCATCGCGGATGGCGGGATTCATGCTCGGTCCATGGGCGCGAAAGGTCACCGGCGTTTGCTGGCGCAGGAGCGCTTCAATGACTTGCTGGGAGTCGGGCATGACGGGTAAGGCGATCCAGATGCAAAAGGTAGTACACGCCATGAACAAGACAAGTCCTGTTTTGAAGAAAGCGGTCGCCGCCGGGCTGGCCGCGCTGGTGTCGATCCCGGTCTGGGCCGCGCCCCGGACCGGCGAATCGATTGTCGCGGTGCAGACGGGCCGGGCCGAGGCGCGCGTGTTTACCGGCCCGGTGCATGAGGGCCGGACGCAAAAGCGGAACCTGCACGAGGGGGCATCCGTCGGGGAAACCAGCCAAGTTATGACGGGGCGCGACGGGCGCCTCTGCCTGATCTGCTCGCCCGGGGCCATCTTGTGCGTGGCACCCAATACCTCGTTCACCTTCGATCAACTTCGGCATACCGCCGACGGGCTGCCGCGCCGCGAAGACGACCTGATTCGCCGCATCCATTTGGACCTCCAGCGCGGCCGCATCCGCGTCCAGGCGCCCACGCCGGTGCCCACGCTGGATATCCGCATCACGACACCGGCCGGTCGGATTGAAGCCCAGGGCGGGGCGTTTGTCGTGGCCCAGGGAAGCGATCGGCGCTGGAACGTCTATTGCGATTCGGACGAATTGACCCTCGTGCCGCGCGATGGCGAGCCCGTTCGCTTGTCCGCCGGCGATTCCGCGCAGTTCTGGATCAATGAAGACGGCGAAGTGGAAGTGCGCCTGGGCGTTGACGTGGATCCGGATCTGTACCACTTCGAGGTCTGCAACGCGTTCTTCGAGGATCTGGAGCCGTTCATTGACCAGGAACGCCGCTTCGACCGGGCCGGGTTGGACCGCTACCTGGGCGGCAGCACGCCGATCCAGGTGCTGGACGACGGAGCGCTGGTCACGGATGTCAGTCCGACCATCCGTCCCTCCGTGGCGGGCCTGACGGTGCCCTCCTTGCCGCCGGGCGGCGGCGATGAAGTTGGCGGCCGCTGGGGCGACCAGCGGATCTGGCAGTGGTATGAGCAGATTGGCGTCGTCAAGGGCGTAAACTACATCCCCCGCACCGCGGTCAACTCCGTCGAGATGTGGCAGCACGACACCTTCGATCCCGAGACCATCGACGAAGAACTCGGCTGGGCCGCCCGCATCGGCTATACGGCCCTCCGCGTCCAGCTTCAGGTTGCGGTCTGGCAGGACGATTCCAAGGGGTTCCTCGACCGGGTGGACCGGTTCCTCGACCTCGCGGCCAAGCATGGATTGCGAGTCGTTTTGGTGCTGTTCGACGATCTCGATAGGGCCGGCCAGCCGCCTCAAGTCGGTCCCCAGCCCCCGCCGGTCGAAGGCGAACACAACGCCCGCTGGGTGCCAAGCCCCGGCGCGGCAGCGGTCAAGGATCGCACCCAATGGGCCGGGCTGGAGCAGTACGTGAAGGACGTGATGGAGAAGTTCAAGCGCGACCGGCGCGTGCTCTACTGGGACCTCTACAACACGGCCGGCAATGCCGGATTGTGGGAAGATACGCTGCCGCTGCTGGACCAAACCTTCCAGTGGGCGCGCGCGGTCGACCCCTCCCAGCCCCTGGCCGTGGCGGTCTGGAAGGATTTTGGAAGCGCCATGGCCGCGCGCAAGTTGGAGCGTTCGGACCTGATCACATTCCAGAGCTTCGACAACGTGGAGAGCATCGAGGCGCGCTTGCTCGCGCTGCAGCGCTATAACCGGCCGATCATCTGCTCGGATTGGCTGATGCGGCAAGTGGGCAACAATTTCGAGAAGGTGCTGCCGGTGTTCGCCACCTACCGGGTGGGCTGGTTTAACCAGGGGTTGGTCAGCGGCAAAACCCATCGCTTTGTTCAGGACGCGCGCTATCGGGTGGAGACCAGCCCCGACGTCTGGCAGCAGGACGTGCTGCAGAAAGATGGAACTCCCTATAGCGAGACGGAAATCGAATTGATCCAGGGATTCCAGTTCCTCGACACCCCTTGATGCGACTCTCCGCCTCCATCCGCACCTTGCTGGCGCTGGCCGTCCTGTCGACGCCGTCCATCGGCTTCGCGATCGGCGACAGCTTTTCGGATGGGTTCTACACGCGCGGCGTCGAGGCCGCGAGCTACATCGATCAGGGCGGGGCCATCTATGATCCCTTTTACCTCCCGGTCCAGTCGTGGTCGCTCCTGCCACGCGTGTCCTTGACCGTCACGCACGAGGACAATGTGTTTCTCGAGCCGGAAGATGGCACGGCGAACACATCGGTGGCCCTGGTTCCCGGCCTGTTGGCGGTCTGGGGCCGGCCGGCGAACAACCACGTCTATGCCGACTACGGCGCCCGCTTCTCGCTGTATGAAAGCGAGGGCGAGGTGAACGACCGTCCCAGCCACATGCTGCGGCTGGGCGCCGTCTATCGCACGGGCAAGAGCCAGATCCAGGCGCAGGCCGGCTTCCGGCATGCGGAGGAAGCCGACGAAGTGCTGGGCGCGCGCGTGACCAAACGCAATTACAGCCTTGGGCTCGGCGCCGAACACCGGCTCAACGGCAAGAGCAGCCTGGGGCTTCAAGGCAACGTGGAACGCCACGAATACGATGCGGAGCGCTACATCGACTACGATCGCATCTATGGCGCCGGACGCTACTACCGCCGCCTGACCCCCAAGAGCCAGGGTTTTGTCCAGGGGGGAATCGGCCGCGACGAACCGCATCGGTCCGAATATTCCGCCAGCGCCGCGGATTTTTATGACGTGTCGCTGGGGGTGCGCGGCAAGCAGACGCCCAAGATCGGCGCCGTCGGCCGGGTCGGCTACATGTGGCGGCTCTATGACGATGAGCATCGCGGCGACTACGAAAACTGGGTGGCTTCCTTGCGGGCCAGCAGTTCGCCCTTCGGTCTGACCACCCTGTCCGCCGAGCTGTATGCCGACATCACTCCGGCGGTCGACGCCGACGGGGTCGATGCGGTCAACCGCGGCTTGACTCTCAAGGCCAATCGGCGGTTATTCTTTGAACGGCTGCGTGGCAGTGGCTCCTTCACCCTCGGCCAAACGGAATATGTCGGCTTGTCGTCGGGTGCGGATGACGATGCCGGCACGACCAAGCCTCGCGACGGTCGCACCGACGATTATTGGGGCTTCTCCCTGGGCGTGGATTGGTGGACCAAGAAAAACGTCTCGGTGGGCCTGGCCTATTCCTACACGCGCCGGGAGGGCAGCCGGGGCGACGACGCCGAAACACGCCGCGCAACTTCCTACGAATCCGGCCGCTGGACCTTGCGGGTCAGTTGGAACTACTAAAATCCGGCATTCCCAGCCAGTCCGGGGTGTGGTAAGAAAAACGCGATGGCCATGAATCCGTTTATGCGAAGAAAAGGCGTGCGCGCCTGGCTGCTCGGTGCGGCCATCGGGTGGCTGGCGGGCTGCGCCACGCCGGACTTCGGCCCCATGCCGCCAGGCGAGGTGGAGGGTGAGCCGGCGGAGACCCTCGATGCTTCGCTTCTGTTCCCGGGGGACTACCTCGATTCGCTGTCGAAAGAGGAAGCGGAAGAACCGCTCGGACAGGGCGTCACCCTTCTGCAGGACAAGGACTATGTCGCCGCTATTCCCTACCTGGAGCGGGCGCTTCATCGCCAGCCCGAGAATGTACTCATCCTGGAGGCGCTTAGCCTGTGCCTCTATCAAACGGGCCAGCTGGATCGAATCACCGATCTGTGGGAGCGGCATCTGGAGCAGCAGCCGGACTCCCCAAAAGCCGACGAGTGGCTTGCCCGGGTCCACGAAGCCCGCATCGCGCCGGCTACCGAGCAAGGCAGGTCGCTGGCCGGGGACGAAGAAATGGCGGAATCCATGCCGCTCGGCGAAGATCCGTATTATTCCGGATATCTGCTCCAGACCGGCGACGAGATCGACATCCAGATTTACCGTGAATTGGACCTGTCTGGCCCCTTCCGGATTACGCCCGCGGGCGACATTCGCCATCCGCTGGTGGGCGCCGTCCCGGTCGCCGGCAAAACCCTCAAGCAGGCGGAAGCCGACTTCACCGCTCTTCTGGCCCGGGATTTCCTCGTCAATCCCCGGGTCATCTTCAAGATGCTTTCCACGCAAAGCTCGCAAATCGTCCTCCTGGGCGAGGTGCGCAAGCCCGGTGTGTATCCGCTGCCGGTGGGGGAGCCCATAACTCTGCTGCAGGCGGTGGCGGGCGCGGGCGGCTTCACCGATCTCGCCAGCCCCGACCGCGTGCGGATCGTTCGCCGTCTGCCGGACGGCCGGACGACCACGATCCGGGTGCGGGTTTCGCGCCTCCTGTCCGGCCGGGGACGCCAGGAGGACATGACCCTGGAAGCCAACGACGTCATCATGGTGCCGGAAGTGTTGTTTTAACATGCCCGCCTCCCCCTTCATCGCCACGGAACGCCCCGGCCCCGACGAGCCCGCCAAGTCCTTCGACTGGCGCGAAATGGTGGCCATTGTCATGGAGCGTGCCTGGCTGGGGGTCGCGGTGTTTGCCGCGGTGTTCCTCTTCTTCACGTTCCAGGCGCGACGCCAGACACCGATTTACCGCAGCACCGCCACCCTGCTGGTGGAAGCGCAGATCCCGCGGGTGCTGAACTACCAGGATGTCATGGCCTTCAACCTGCGCAGCCTCGAATATTTCAACACCCACATCAACGCGCTGCACAGCCACACCATGCTGGAACGGGCGCTCGAGCAAAGCGGACTGGCCGATCATCCGGGATTCTTTCCGGAGATCGAGTCGCGCGCCGGCAAGATCGGCGCGGCCCGCCGGCTGGTCGCCATTACGCCCATTGAAAAAAGCCGGATGATCCGGATTGTCGTGGAACATCCCGACCCCGCCATCGCCAGCGCCCTGGCCAATGCCATGGCCCGGGCCTACATCCAGCAGGATCTCGACAACCGCATGGGCACCACGATGGAGGCCGTCGAATGGCTGCGCGCCCGCGCCGAGGAATACCGCGCAAATCTCGAGGCCGGATTGCTTCAGCTTCAGCAATACCGCGAGGAAACCGGATCGGTCTCGCTCGAGGATGACCAGAATATCGTCATCGAAAAGCTGAAGGCCCTGAACAGCTCGCTGACGGGCGCGCAAACGGAACGCATTCGGGCCGAAACGGAATGGCAGGCCATTCAATCCCAACTGGCGGATGGGGTCCCGCTGGAGAACATCGTCCCCCTGCTGGGAGACGGTAGTCTTCAAGAAGCCCTCCGCCGGCTCCAGGAACAGCAGCGCGACGTGGCCCGCCTGCAACAGCGCTATCGCTCACGGCATCCGGACTTGGAACAGGCGGTCGAATTGGAACAGAAACTCCAGCACCAGTTCGATCAGGCCGGTAGCAACGCCGTCCATGCCCTCCAAAGCCGGGTGGAGATGTTGGTGGACCGGGAACGCAACCTTCAGAAGGCGCTTCGGGAGCAGGAACAGGAAGCGTTCGATCTCGACCGGAAATTAGTCCGCTACAACGAACTCAAGCGCAACGTCGAAGCTGACCAAAGCATCCACCAGGCCGTCATTGCCCGCATGCGCGAAACCAGCATGTCGGAATCGACCCCGTCGGAAATCATCCGCCTGGCCGAAGAGGCCAGCCCGGGCCGGGTGCCGGTGCGTCCCAACTTGCGGCGGGAAATGATGCGCGGCGCCTCGTTCGGACTGGTGCTCGGGTTTGGCGCCATCTTCCTGTTCTACTACCTGGACCATCGCTTCCGCCGCAACGAAGAGGTCGAACGGTTGCTGGGCATTCCCGTCGTGGCCACCGTTCCCTTGATTACCGGCAAAACGATTGCGGACCGCAGTACCGTGGCGGACCGCAAGCCTTCCGGCGAGGAAGCCGAAAGTTTTCGGACGCTTCGCGCCAGCCTGCTGTTGCGCGACGAGGTTCGCAAAGCCAAGGTTCTGATGATCACGAGTTCCGGCCCCGGCGACGGCAAGTCGCTGGTGGCCTCCAATCTGGCGATCAGCCTCGCGCAAGATGGTCGCCGGGTCCTGTTGGTGGGATGCGATCTGAGGCGCCCAATCTTGGATCGGGTATTTTCCGCCCCCTCCGATAAGCCGGGGCTCTCCGAGGTGCTGAAGGGCCAGGTGTCCTGGCCGGAGGCCTTGCGCCGCCAGGTGTTTATTCATCTCGACCTGCTGTCTTCCGGCTCGATTCCCTCCCACCCGTCGGAACTGCTGGGCAAACGCGCGTTCGTAGACCTGCTGGCCGAAGCGCGGGAGTTGTATGACCACGTGTTGATCGATGCGCCGCCAGTGCTGGGCGTGAGCGATGCGCTCGTCCTGCTGCCCAACATGGATGGCGTGTTGTTCATCGTGCGCTACGGCGCCACCCATAGCCTGGGCGCCAAGCATGCCATGGTCAAAATCCAGGCCAGCGGGACGCCCTGCCTGGGATGCGTCATGAACGGGGTCAATCTCAAATCCCTGGCCAACTACTACTACTATCGCCGCTACGGGGGCTATGCGTACCAACAGTACCAGGCTCACCCCTCCGCCCTCGGAGAAGCGGACCATCGCACCGAATCATGATGCGCCTGATGTCTTCAGTCCGGTTGCTCTTGCTGCTGGGTTTGATGGGAGCATGCGTGGGGCCCCTGCCCATTCCCGATCCCGGGCGTATCTGGGTCGTCCCCATTCTGGCCGTGCTGGCCGGCGCCGGTTTGCTGGTGGATCGCCGTCTGCCCGCCCGGATCTGGGCCGCCGCCGCCGCCGTTCTCGGGTTGCTGGCGCTGTATGCGGCCAACCCCTCCCACCGCTGGGCCGATGGAATCGGCTTGCTGCCCATCGACCATTGGACGGTTCTGCCCGCCGCCGCTTTTCGGGCGGGCGCCTGGCAGGTCATGACCTTGGCCACCGGCTTGTTGGCGGCGTATGCCTTGGCCTTTCGGCTTTCCGCCCGCCAGCGGCAAGCGCTGCTGGTCATCGCGACGGCCGGCGCCGTGGCCATGGCCATCGGGGTTTGGATTCAGCGGCTCGAGCCGCGTCGCCATCCGATCTATGAGCTGACCGGCGTTTTTGTGAATGAAAACCACTTTGCGGTGTTTGCCAACCTGCTATTGCCCGGGGTGCTGGCGCTGGCTTCGCGCGCACGGTTTCGGGCGGTTCAGTCGGGTAGCCTGTCGAGCCCGGCGGGACTCTTTTGGTTGTCCGGCGTGCTGCTGGCTGGCGCGGTGGTCCTGAGCCGGTCCCGGGCCGGCGTGGCTGTGATGGCCCTGCTGGTGTTGCTTCATGTTTGGCGCTGCCGGCGCCTGGTTCGGCAGTTTCCCTTCATGGATACGCCGGCCGCCGCCCGGTGGCGCGGTCTGGGCTGGTTGGCGGTTGCGGGCGCCGCGGCACTCGCGCTCGCCACCTTGACTCGTGAGTGGCGCTCAACGGGGGATCTTGTGCGGGAAGGGCATTTCCGCCTCGGCATGGCGAGGGATACCCTCCACATGTGGCGCGACCAGCCGACATGGGGCATCGGCCCGGGATCCTTTACAACGGTGTTTCCGTACTACCAATCGGACCTGTTTCGCGGCCGAACAATCCTGCATGCGCATTCCGAGCCGGTCCAGACGCTGTCCGAATACGGCTGGGCCGGCGTGCTCTGGTTGGCTGGCTTCGTGGGGCTGGCCCTGTCGGCCCGTCCTCGCGGCAACCCTCCTTCCGCAAATGGGGCGGCCGAAATCCCCGCCTTTGCCGATCTGGAGCGTTCCGCGCTCGCGGCGGGCCTGTTGGCTCTGGTGCTTCACAGTTTAATCGACTTCCCCCTGCGCATCCCGCTGATCACAATGATCGCCGCGACCTGGGCCGGCTTGTGGGCCGCCAGCCGCCCGCGGGAGGGCGCAGGCATCCCCGGGGATGCCGAACCGTCAACGGGAGGACCGTCGACATGAAACCGTCGAGTAGATCCCAGCGGCCGATCGAGGTGGTGCGGCGGCCTCGGCACGGATGGTTTGACCTGGCGCTGGGCGAACTCTGGGCCTATCGCGACCTGCTGGGAACGCTGGTCTGGCGCAACCTGACCGTGCGCTACAAGCAGAGCGTGATCGGCATTGCCTGGGCCATCCTCAAACCCGTCATGCAGATGATCGTTTTCAGCGTGGTGTTCGGCCGCCTGGCCAACCTGCCGTCGGACGGCATGCCCTATCCGATCTTCCTCTATGCCGGCCTGCTGCCGTGGACCTATTTCACCTCCACCATCACCAGCGCCTCCGGCAGCCTCATCGGCGGCGGCAACATGATCAACAAGGTCTATTTTCCCCGCATGATCCTGCCGTTCTCCTATCTCTTCACCGGGCTGATCGACTTGGCGCTGTCCATGCTGGTCCTGTTCGGGATGATGGCATGGTATCGCGCCGAGATGGTCTTCGGCCTGCAGATGCTGCTGTTTCCCGTGTTCCTGCTGCCGGCCATCGCCTTCGCCGGCGGCCTGTCGCTGTGGCTTAGCGCCACCGCCGTGCGCTATCGCGACATCCACCACCTGGTCCCGTACCTGCTCCAGATCGGCATGTTCGTCACGCCCGTGGTCTATGCCGTCAAGCTGCTGCCCGCGCGGTTCCAATGGCTGCTGCAGCTCAACCCTATGACCGGCGTCGTCGAAGGCTTCCGCTGGGCCCTGCTGGGCAAGCCCGTGCAAGGGTGGGGCATGATGGGCGCGGGCTTCCTGATTTCGCTCCTGCTGCTGTTTTCCGGAATGGTCTATTTCCGGCGCGTGGAACGCACCGTGGCGGACATCATATGAACGCCGGCGTCTCCGCACCCATCATCGAAGTCGACCGCCTCGGCAAGAGTTTCCGGCTGGGCGAAATCCACCGCGATTGGACGGCACGGCTCCGCGATCGCCTGCGCGGCGCGCCGCGCGCTCCGGCGCCCCTGTTGCGCGCCCTGGACGACGTCAGCTTCACCGTGGGCGAAGGCGAGGTCTTCGGCATCATCGGCGCCAACGGCGCCGGCAAGAGCACGCTGCTCAAAGTGTTGGCGGGCATCACCGATCCAACCACCGGCCACGCCATCCTGCGCGGGCGCATCGCCTCGCTGCTGGAAGTCGGCACCGGCTTCCATCCCGAGCTGACCGGCCGCGAGAACGTCTTCCTCAACGGCACCATCCTCGGCCTGCGCCAGCGGGAGATCCGCGAGGAATACAAACGCATCGTGGAATTCGCGGGCCTGGATCATTTCATGGACACGCCCGTCAAGCGCTACAGCTCCGGCATGCAGGTGCGCCTCGCCTTTGCGGTGGCCGCCCATCTGCGGCCTGAGATCCTGCTGATCGACGAAGTCCTCGCCGTGGGCGACATCGCCTTCCAGCGCAAATGCCTCGGTGCGATGAAGGATGTCGCCGGCGGTGGCCGCACCGTGCTGTTCGTCAGCCACAACATGGCGGCCGTCAGCAGCCTGTGCCATCGCGTCCTGATGCTCCGGCACGGGAAGGTGGTGGCGATCGGGCCCACGGACGAGATCATCGAAACCTATATCCACAGCATGGAGGACACGCACGAACTGGACGCGCGCGGATTTGTGTCCCTGCATTCGCGCAAGCCGATCGCCCGGCATGCGCCGTTGATTCTCCGCGCCGTGCGGCTGGTCGATGAGCAGGAGCGGCCGGTCTCCTCCGTGCGCACGGGCGAGATCTTGCGGGTGGACGTGCAGGTGGAGGGGCTGGACGCCTATCCCTCCGCCGTCGTCGGCGTCACCGTTCGCTCCGTGTTCGACCAGAAAATCTTCCACTTCAATTCCGCGATGTCCGGCGGATTCGGCGCGGCGCCGCGCCATCCGGTCGAACGGGTCCGCATCGAGATCCCGGATCTGCCGCTCATGGCCGGCGCCTACTCGCTGGATCTGCTCGTGTTCGAACCGGGCGTCCGCCTGATCGACCGCGTGGATGGCGCGGTCGGTTTCGATGTCATCGAATCCGATCTCTACGGCACCGGCTACCGCGGCGAAGCCCGCGAAGGGCTCATCGTCGTGCGCGGCGATTGCCGGATCGATGGCGTGGAGGGCGGCCCATGAGCGCGTCGTCAGGCCTCGTTGCCGTCCTCACCACGATCCAGCCGCCCACGCCGGCCGTGCGCGAACTGCATCGACGGCTGGCGGAATCCGGCGGCCGCCTCGTCGTGGCTGGCGATCAGAAGGGTCCCGCCGCGTTTGATCTGCCCGATTGCGATTTTCTCAGCCTGGCCGACCAGCAATCCAGCGGGTTCGCTCTGGCGGAAAAGTTGCCGGTGGGCCACTACGCCCGCAAGAACATCGGCTATCTCCATGCCATCCGCGCCGGCGCGGCGTGCCTCTACGAAACCGACGACGACAATGCGCCCCTGCCGGGGTGGGCGCCGCGCACCGAAATTGTGGACCATGCCCGGCGCATTTCCGGTTCGGGTTGGGTGAACGCGTATCGCCACTTCGCCGAGGATCCGCAAATTTGGCCCCGCGGCTTTCCCTTGGAACAACTGAATTCCATCATTCCATCATTCCATCATTCCATCCTCTCAGCCTCTCCTCTCCGCGCACCCATCCAGCAGGGGTTGGTCAATGGATCGCCCGACGTGGATGCCGTCTGGCGGCTGACGCAGGACCGCCCGTTTGATTTTGACGAAGCCGCGCCCCTTTGGCTCGGCCCGGGCCAATGGTGCCCGTTCAATACCCAAAGCACGTGGTGGTGGCCCGCCGCCTATCCGCTACTCTATGTGCCGAGCCACTGCTCCTTTCGCATGTGCGACATCTGGAAAAGCTTCATCGCCCAGCGCTGCCTGTGGGCCATGGGCTGCGGCGTGGTGTTCCATCCGCCCGAGGTGCTTCAGGACCGCAACCCCCACGATTATCTCCGCGATTTCCAGGACGAGGTTCCCGGCTACCTCCAAAATGCACGCATCGCCGAGATTCTCTCCGGCCTGGAACTGGCCGAAGGCGAGGGGGCCGTGGCGGACAATCTCTTGGCCTGCTACCGAGCCTTGATCCAAGAGACTGTTTTTCCCCCCGAAGAATGGACGCTGGTCAAGGCTTGGGTGCGGGATGGCTTCACCAGATCACCTTGATGGGATAGAGCGGGAAATGATCATCGCTGGAACAAACCATCATGTTTTCGTGGATGGCTTGGGCGACAATCAGCCGGTCGAACGGGTCCCGGTGATGAAAGGGGAGGTCGTTCAGCCCGCACAGGTGGGGTGGCTCGATGGGCAGATTCCGGAACCCCTCGGCCAGTCTTTTCGAGATGAACCGTTCGAGCGGATCGTCCAAGACCAATTTGCCCAGGCTGCACTTGATGGCGATTTCCCACCACGAGGCCATGCTGATGAACACCGTCGTGTCCGAGTCTTCGATGGCGGCTCGCGCCGTCGGACTCAGCCGTTCGTCTCCCCCTGCAAACCAGAGCAGGGCATGCGTATCCAGCAGCAATTTCATTGCTCGTACTCGGCCATGTCACTCAACGGCGCGTCAAAATCGGGGGCCATGTGAATCCGGCCTTTGGCGCTGCCATAAACCGGCCGGTTTTCCCGGACTTCGCTGGGGCCCAGCGTGGCCACGGGTTTTCCGCGACGGGTCACGGTGAAAATTTCGCCGTGGACAACGCGCTCCAGCAACTCCGAGAAATGCGTCTTGGCTTCAAAGGCTCCAATGGTTTTCATGCAACTAGTCTAACCGACTGGTCTGTTATTTGCAAGGGGCTTCTTCCTGTGGGTAAACCGATGCTTTTGTTGATGTAATTATTTGTCTATGAAAGAAATAAACAACAATTTTCATTTGGAGCCGCTGCCGCCCAATCCGCTGATTTCCATCGTGGTGCCCAGCTACAACCAGGGGGCATTCATCCGCCAGACCCTCCAGGCCTGCCTCGACCAGGACTACCGGCCCATCGAGATCGTGGTCATGGATGGCGCCTCGACCGACCATACCGTGGAAGTGCTTAAATCTTTCGGCAATCTTCCCGAACTGCGCTGGGTGTCCGAACCCGACAAGGGCGTGGTGGACGCCGTCAACAAGGGGCTTCGCGCCGCACGCGGCGACATCGCCTGCATCCAAAGCTCCGATGACTTCCATCGGCCGGGTTGTTTTTCCACCGTGACGGCGGCCTTCCGCGACAACCCCGAGGCCGGATTGGTCTTCGGCGATGTCGAGCGGGTGGACCCGGACAACCGCGTCGTTTATTCCCCGCGGCAGGCGCGGTTTTCGCTTGCGCGCCTGCTCGCGCGCCAACTCTACATCTACCAGCCCACCGCATTTTTTCGCCGCGATCTGGCCCTGGAGCTTGGCGGCTGGAATCCGGATATCCCCTATGTGCCGGACATCGACCTGTGGATTCGCTTGGCCTTCCATGCCCCGGTGGTCCAGTGCGATGCCGTGCTCGCGGCCTACCGGACGCATCCCGGCCAGCGCGACCAGCACCGCGACCGGATCTACCGCGACTACCGGCGCATGCTGGAGCTGTCCAAGGAACTGCCCGCGGCATCCCGGCGGTTGCGCCGCGCGGCGCAAGCGGGGGCCGAGCTGATGAAGTTCCGCTATGGCGGGCCGTGGACGAACGCCCAGTTGACTCGCGCCGCCTGGAAGGCCCTGTGGCTGCGGCCCAGCTTACTGTTCTCCCCCAAGCTGCCGTTCTACCGCCTCATCCCCGGTTATTTCACCCTGACCGGCTGGCGCCGCCAATGGCTCGGCCCGAAGAAAGGCGCCTGATGGCTACGCTGCGGCAACAACTCGGTTGCTGGGTGCGCGAACGCGGGCGGATGGAGTTGGTCTTGCGCGCCCCGCGCCTCGCCGCGCGGTTTGGCTGCCGCTGGCAGGACCTGTGCAACCGCCATGAGCGTTTGTCGCGTGGCCCCGGCACCGCCCGCGGCTGCGCGTGGCCGGGATCTTCCTTTTTGACCGCCTGCAAAGTGTTTCCCAGCCTGGGCGGCCGCCTGCTGGAGCATGTCGCGCGAGAATATCCTTTTTCATTGGACCCGCAGTCGGAGGTCCCGCCGGTTTCCGCCATCCTCCCCGTGCGCGGCACCGACCGCCGCCCCGCGCTCGAATTCGTGGTGCGCGCCCTGTGCGCCGCCGGCGGGCCGCATGCCGAAGTGCTGGTATGCGAGCACGACACCCAGCCGCGCCTGGCGGACATCGCCTGGCCCGCCGGCGGCCGGCACCTCTTCATCCCGGCGGCGGAAGGGGAACTCTTCAACAAGAGCAAAGCCCTCAACGCCGGGGCCCTCGCGGCCCGCCATCCGCTCCTGCTGCTGCACGACGCCGATGTCTGGGTGCCCGCCGGCTATGTCGCGCGCAGCGCCGCGCTCATGGGAGAGGGTGGCTGGGAGGCGCTGCGCCCGATCCGCTTCCTGTTCCTGCTCGATGAACCCCAGACCCGCGGCTGCCTGGCTACCGCCTCCATCCGCGGTATCCAGGAAATCATGCGCGTGCAGCAGAACAATCCCGGTTTGTCGTCCTTCGTGCGCCGCGACACCTATCTGGAGATCGGCGGCCACGACGAGCGCTTCACCGGCTGGGGTTGGGAGGATGTCGAATTCCTCGATCGCCTCCACACTCGCCGCCTGCTGCCCGGATCGTTCCTGCCGGCCATCCATCTGTGGCATGCGCTGCCGGCCGCAAGGCAGGCGGGGGACGTGAACCAGCAGCGGCTCCACGAGATCCTACAAGAGCCCGTCGGGCAGCGCATCGAGGCTTGCCGCCGTCGCCTGGCCGCAGGGGGCGCACCATGAATTGGCTGGTGACACCGTCCCGGTTCGAGGGCCTGCCCGGCGCGGGCCAATGGAAGGACCTGCACGGTATCCGGCTCGTGCTCGACCGCCTCGGAATCGATTGGGGAGAGTTCCGCTTTTCCGGCGCGAACATCGGCGAGTTGGCCGACCGGATCGGAGAAGCGGCGGACACGGCCATCTGGTACTACACCTTTTGGCCCGAGGCCATGGCCGAGTTGAAACGCCGCTGCCCGCGTACGCGGATGGTCTTGCGCACCGTCAATGCCGAGGCTTTCCAGCACTGGCTGCGCGCCGGCAAGGACTGGACCCGCCTGCGCGGATTGCCGCGCGATGTCTATGGATTTGTGCGTTTGCTGTGGCGCGACCGCCGCTGTGCGCATCTCGCCGATGCGCTGGCGGGCATCAGCCCGTGGGACGACGCCCGCTACTGGCGCTGCCTGGCTGGACGCGACAAGGTGTTTTCCGCACCGTATCTATGTCCCTGGCCGGTGCTGCTGCCGACCGTTCTGCCGCGCCCCTGGGTGGAGCGCGAAGACCGGATCGTCTGCCTCGCTGGCGCGCGCGATGTCATTGGTCGCGCACACCTCGAAGGATTTGCCGCATTGGCCCGGCGTCCGGAATGGACTGGCTGGCAGTTTTCCGCAAGCCAGGGACTGATCGGCGACGGCCACGACGACCTGCCCGAAAACGTCGAGCGCCTCGGCTGCCTCGACGAGCCCTGGTCGCTGCTCTGCCGGGCCAAGGCCGTGGCCGTGCTTTCGCCCGTCGGCTATGGCTTCAAGACCACCATCGCCGACGCGCTGGCCGCCGGTTGCCATGTCCTGGTCCATCCGCGCCAGCATGCCCGGCTGGCGCTGGAGGACCGATGCCGGACCCTCGCTTGCGAGCCGAACTCGGCCGACCTCCCCGCGCTGGCCGCGACACTTGCCGCGCCGCCGGAACTCACCGCCGCCGCGGCGCAGGCGGAGCAGCTCGAACGAACCATTGGCGCCTGGCGGCAGGTGCTGGCAGGATGAGTCGCAGGCGGCTGGAAGGTATCCCGTGAAATGAACGCCGAACAACAAAAACTAGTGGCCCAGCTCTGGCAGGAGCGCCCTAAACTCTATGTGCATGGTGCGGGGACGGGATGCGTGGATTTGACCGGACAGGACGGCAAGGAGGAGGCCTGGCCGCTCTCGCCGGACGTGCTCAACTGGATGGCGGAGGTGGTCGCGCCGGGAGCCGTCACGCTCGAAACCGGCTGCGGCTATTCCACCATGTTGTTCGCCATTCTCGGCGCCCGGCATACCGCCATCGCGCCAGACTACCAGCAACATGGACGTATCACCGGCTGGTGCGAACGTCACGGCGTTTCCTGCGGCAACCTGCGCTTGATTGATGCCTGTTCGCAGGACGTGCTGCCGGGGCTGGCGCTCGACCCCCTGGATCTGGTGCTCATTGATGGTAGCCACGCATTCCCGGCGCCCTTCATCGATTGGTATTACACCGCCGAAAAACTCAAGCCGGGCGGAATCCTCATCGTGGATGACTGCCATCTGGTGACCGGGAAAATCCTGGCCGATTTCCTCGAAGCGGAGAATGGACGCTGGGAATTGGTGCGTCGATTCGGCAAGACGAGCGTGTTCCGCAAGATCGCTGCCAATCCTGTGGTGGCGGGTTTTGAGTGGATCGATCAACCCTACTGCGCCAAGCGGCTGGGCGCTCCCCCCCCGCAGGGGCTTCGTGCCCGCCTGCGGCGGATGCTCCAGCCGCTGGGCCGGTTGAACTCCCAGCACTATCTCGCCTATCGCCTGGGCTTGGCGCGGCCGCGCACCGAAACCACCGCCGCGGAACGCGCCTGCCTCCATCGCCATGCGGCCGGCCGGAAACGCCTGGCGGAAATTGGCGTCTTCCAGGGCGTCAACACGAAAGCCTTTCGCCAGGCGATGGCTTCCGACGGCGTGATCCTCGCGGTGGATCCCTTTCCGCGCTCCTTTTTTGGCATCCGCGGCTTTGGCTGGGCACGCCGCATCGCCCACCGCGAAGTCGGCTTGGTCCCCAACGGCCGCGTGGTTTGGCTTGAATGCCGCGGCCAGGATGCGCCGGTCGCCGCGGCGGCTCGCCCGTTTCTGCCGGTGGATTTTCTGTTCATCGATGGCGACCACGGCTACGAGGGCCTGCGCGGCGACTGGGAAGCCTGGAAGGATCACATTGCGCCGGGCGGCATCGTCGCCCTGCACGATTCTCGCAACCGCCGCGGACGTGGCGCCGAGCGCTTCACCCATGAGGTGATTCGCCAGGACCCGGATTTCGTCCTGCTCGAGGAAGTGGATTCCTTGACCGTCCTGCGCCGGCGTGGGCCCGAGGAAAGCTGAGGTCAGCGTGAGCGATACGACTCCAGCTTCCCCTGCCGTTTCCGTCGTGATGGGCGTGTTCAACGGCGCCCGCTGGCTGTCCGACACCCTCGACAGCCTGCAGGCGCAAACGGACGGCGACTGGGAATTGATCGTGGTCAACGACGGCTCCTCCGAGCCGCAGGTGGGGGACCTGCTGGCGGAGCGGGCCGCGCAAGATCCGCGCATCCGCGTGATCGCCAAATCCCACGAAGGCCTGACGCGGGCGTTGATGGACGGCTGCGCCGCCGCGCGCGGGGCCTATATCGCGCGCATAGACGCCGGCGACATCCTGTTGCCCGACCGCCTGCGCCGGCAGCGCGCGGTGCTGGACCGGCATCCAGGCGTGGGTTTTGTCTCCTGCTGGACGGAATTCTGCGGGCCGGAGTGGGAGCCGCTCTATGTCCGCCAAGGCCGTGGCACACCCGAAGAGGGCGCCGACGTTCTGCCTATGCGCCCCGGCGAAAATCTAACCGACGGCCCCACCAGCCATGTCTCCGTGCTGTTCCGGAAAGAGCTGTACGATGCGGTCGGCGGCTACCGGCCGGAGTTCTACTACGGCCAGGACTGGGACCTGTGGTATCGGCTGGCGGAACGCAGCCAGTTCTCAATGGTCCCCGAAGTCCTCGCCCGCGTGCGCCTCTTCCCGGAAAGCCTCAGCGCGGGCGCCCGCGAACGGCAGGAGCAGATCGGGCGCTGTTCCCTCGGCGCGTTCTGGGCGCGCCGCGAAGGCCGCCCCGAAGCCGAATGGCTCGCGCGCGCCGCGGTCCTCCGCCCGGAGGCCTCCGCGCGTGCGCCGCGGCCCTCCGGCGAAGGCGCTCGCTTCATCGGCGAACTGCTGCGGAAGAACGGCGATTCGCGCTGCCGGCGCTATTTCCGCGCCGCATTGCGGGCCGATCCCCTGGATGCGCGCGCGGCCTTCCGCCTGCTCCAGTCATTCCTTCCCGGAGGGAGCCGATGAAGATCCTCTTTGCCGCCGATGTGCATCCCGATCCGGATTCCGGCGCCGCCGGCACGGAGCTGCGCACCATCGAGGCGCTGCGGGAACTGGGCCACGACGTGGATGCGCTCTGGGCCGGCGACCTGCGCCGCCGCATCCGCCACGGCAACCTCCACTATCTGCTCGAACTGCCGTGGGCCTATCGCGACGCGATTGCGGCGCGCTCGGCGGAGAAACCCTACGACGTGGTCCACGTCAACCAGCCCCAGGCCTGGCTGGCGGCGCGGGAGCACCGTCGCCTGCGACGACCCGGCGTATTCGTCAACCGCAGCCACGGGTGGGAGCCGCGCATCGCCGAAGCCCTGCGGCCGTGGCGGTGGAAATACGGCGTGCCCGAGTGGCGCTTTCCGCGCGGCGTGGCCGGCCGCCCGGTCCGGTATGCGCTGCATGGCCTCTATCCGCGCTGGTGCGCCACCGCCAGTGACGGCGTCATCGTGAGCTGCTCCGAAGATCGCGAATATCTCCTGTCGCACTACGGATTGGCCCCAGACCGCGTCGCCTGCATCCCGCAGGCGCCCGCCCCGGTGTTCACGGCGACGCCGGTGCCGCCGATGACGCGCGCGCGGCTGAATCGCGTGCTCGTCGCCGGGCAGGTCGCATTCTTCAAGGCGCCGCATGTCGTTGCCGAGACGTTCTCCCTCCTCGCCGCCCGGAATCCGGATCTGTCGTTCACCTGGTGCTGCCCGGAATCCGCGCACGCCGAATGGCGGGCGCGCCTAACACCTGCCGCCCGCGCGCGCACCGCGTTCGTCGGCTGGATGCCGCAAGAGCAGCTTGTGCGCCTCTACGACGCGCACGGGATTTTCCTCTTCCCTTCCTACACGGAAGGCTTCGGCAAGGTCTTTCTCGAAGCCATGGCGCGGGGTCTGTGCGTGGTGGCCTCCGATGCCGCCGGCATGCGCGACGTGATCCGCGACGGCGCCACCGGCCACCTGGTGCCCCCCGGCCATGCCGCTGAATTCGCCGCGAAGATCGAAGCCGCGCTGGCGGATCCCGGCACGGCGGCGCTCGCCGCGAACGCCACCGCCGCCGCCCGCGCCTTCACGTGGCGGCGCGTCGCTGAAGAGACCGCCGCCTTCTATAACGGAGTCAGGCCGCGCCTTCTATAACGGGGTCAGGCCGTAACTATACACTCTAAGAGAAAAGTGTAAAGTTACGGCCTGACCCCGTACGGCGCGGCGGGCTCAGCGGGGGCGGGGTTTTGGAAGCAGGCGCTTGAGGGCGACGTAGAGCCGGACGCCGGCGGGAACGCCGGCGAGGCGCGACAGCGCGCGGAGAATCCGGTTGGGTTCTCGGGGGCGGAAGCCGGACACCAGCTCCCGGCAATGAGCCCATGCGCGGGCCCATTCGGCGGGATCGTGGCGTGCGAGTACCTGGGCGTCGCGGTAGAAGTATTGCGCGAGGCGCCGCCGCCGTTCGGGCGTCAGCGCATCCTGCGCGCGCAATCCGTTTTCGACCATTCGGAGCAGTTGCTGGCGTGCGCGGGTGGAGCGCAGGACGACGTCGCCGCCGCGCGTGATGCGCCGGCCGGCGTGGTGGTTGTAGATGCACGAGGGCCGGTCGAGCGAATGGAACCGCGCGCCGGCCAGGCCAACGGTCAGCGCCCAGCCCCAGTCCTGCGCCTTGGTCCAGGCGGGATCCCAGCGCAGCGGGCGGATGAAATCGGCCCGATACAGCGCGGCGTGCACGCACGGTGCAATGCCCAGCAGCATGTCGTCGATGCCGCCGGACAGGTCCGGCGCGGGACGAAGACGCCGCCGCGTTTCGTCTTCCATGCCATCCGCGCCGAACGTGCGCTCCTCCCATCCGGTCAGCAGGGCGTCGCAGCCAGAGGCGCGCGCGGCTTCTACTTCTTTCGCCAAGGCGCCAGGCAACAGCTCGTCATCGGAATCCAAAAACTTGACGAATGCCCCGCGCGCCAGCGCGAGGCCGGCATTGCGCGCGACGCAGGCGCCCTGGTTGTCCTGCCGGACCAGCCGGATGTCGCGGTCGAGCCGGTCGGGGAATTCGCGCGCGAGCGCGGCGCGGAGGTCGTCGGTGGAGCCGTCGTCCACCACGACGATTTCCACTGCGCCCGTTTGTTCGAGGCACGAGCGCACGGCGCGGCACAGCTCCGCCGGCCGGTTGAAAACCGGAATCACCACGCTAACGTCGGGGCGTTCCGGGCTCATGCGGAAGCCTCCGACAGGAACGTCTCCATGCGCCGCAGATATGGGAGGAAGCGCTCGCGGAACACGTCCGCATAGGCATACTCCGGGCGCCCGAGCTGGTAGTGGCCTAGGTTCAGGCCGACGAGCAGGAACAGCCATTCGGCGGCGCGTCGGATGTCCGGGTGGGCTTCCGGGCCATGGAAGCGGGCGATGGAGGTGGCGATGACGGCGGCAAGATCGCCGTCATGGAGCGCCAGCACCGACTCCAGGGCGTTGAAGAGGAAGTAGGCGAGGTCGTAGCTGAGGAACCCCATGCCGCCGCCGGCGTAGTCCAGCAGCACCAGCTCCCCGTCCTGCACCAGCAGGTTCTGGAGGCTGAAATCGCTGTGGTTGAAGCCTTCCGGCAGCGCCGCCAGCCGGGTTCGCACGCGGTCTTCATGGGCCGCCAGCCAGCCGAATACATGGCGGAACCGCGCCTGGTCCTCCGGTGGCAGTCCGTCTGGAATGTCGTCGGGGCGGATGGCAAACACGCTGGTGACCCGATCGCGCCGCCGCGCCACCCGCAGGGTCGAGAGCGTGCGGGCGAGGTCCACGACGGCATGAAATTCGTCCAGGGTCTTCAAGGGCGGGTGTCCGCCGGAAATGTACGGGTAGGCCGCGGCGGTGAATCCGCCGATGGGGCCGGTCCACAGCAGCGCGGGCACGCGGATGCCGCGCTCATCGAGTTGGCGGCGGATGTCCGGGTTTTCTTCCAGATGTACGCAGACTTTCAGAAAGATGGTGGCGTCGTCGGCGTGGGTGCGCGCGATGGTCATTTTGTCCAGAAACAGGCTGGCCAGTCCGCGGTAGGGCAAGATGTCGTGGGTGAACCGCGTGGCGTCGGCGAAGCCGATGGCCTGGCACAAGCCCCGCAGGGCCACGGCGTGTGCATCGAGAAATCCGGTGGCGAGGATGGCGATGAAATCGCGGTAGGCGTCTTCGGGCAGATGGCTGCTCTTGGCGAGGTGGAAGAGGAAGCGCAGTTCGCCGGGGCGGAACCGGCCGGCCGGGTGGGCGGCGGTGGCGCGGCGCAGCGCCTCGGGGTCGCGCTCCAGCAGCGCGCGCAGCACGGCGGCGCGTCCGGCGAACAGCAGCGCGGGCGGCACCAGCCGGGACAGCAGCGGATGCGCATGGATTTTCCGGCGCAAGCGAAGTCCAAGAGCCTGGGGCAAGAGCGGGGTCATGGCCGGAGATCCGTCCGGAGGCTTTCGTAGAGGGCGGCGATGGCGCGGGCAACATCGGGCCAGCCGTGTGTTTGGCGGCGGGCGGCCAGCCGCGCGATCCGGGCCTGGTACTCTTCCGGCGCGGACTCGATCAGGCGTCGGGCCTGTCGCAGCGCTTCCTGCAGGCCGGCAACGGTGGGTTCGAAATAGAGAGCGGTGTCGCCCAGCACTTCCCGGGCATAGGGGGTGTCGGTGGTGAGTTGCGGCTTGAGAAATGTCTCGGACGTGTGCGGGCCGCCGCTGGTCAGTTGTTCGGGGTCCGGCGCGTAGAGCAGGAAATCGGCGGCGCGGACCGTGCGCGACAATCCGGCCTGGTCGAGGCGGCCCAGGAAGCGGACTCGGGGGCCGCCCCGCGCGGCAAGGGGGTTGAGTTCGGACGGGGAGCCACCCCCCACCACCAGCAGGCGGCAGTCGGAATTCGGCAATCCGGCGACGGCATCCACCAGCAACTCCAGGTTTTTTCGCGGTCCAATCGTGCCCACGGTCAGCAGCACCAGGCCGGCCGGGGGCAGGTCTAGATCGCGGCGGGCGGCGGCCGGGGTCAGGTCGGCCGGGGCTTCGTCGGGAAAGACGCCGAAGGGGATCACGGCGTGGCGGCAGCCGGGGCGGAAGGCATAGGCGGCCTGGGCCTGCGCTTCGCCCCAGCGGGAATGGTGGATGGCTCCATCCGCCCGCTCGGCCACCGCGCGGTACAACTGGTCGGCGGCGGCGAGTTCCTCCCCGGCGGCGCCGTGGGGCCGCAGGTTGTGCAGCGTCCAGACCAGGCGGATGCCGGCGGAGCGGATGTGCTCCAGCGCGCCGGTGGTTTCCCGGAGCCACCGCTCCCGTTCGCCGGTGCGGCCGGCAGCCAGCAACCGGATGCGCCGGACCAGCCGTGGGAAAAGCCCGTGCACGGCCTGGCGGCACCAGGCTTCGGGCCAGTGCAGATGCACCACGTCGGGTTGGGCCGCCAAAACTCCAGGCAGCGCGTCGGGCAGGTAGGTGCCCCAGCCCCAGTCCCGCGGATCGACCGCGACGCCCGTCTCCCGCAATGCGCGGATCAGGGACTGCTGATACCAATGGGTGTTGGGGAGGTGGACGATCTTCATTCCACACCGAAGTCTGGCACATGGAGGGGGGCGAAACAATTCGTTTGTGCAACGGGGTGTTTCCTGGGCGAAAGGAACTTGAATTGGCCTGCCCAGCCGCTACATTCAGGGACAACCGGATCCGCGGCGCGGAGAAAGGTCGGCGATGAAGGGTGTCGGGTTTTTGCGGAACGTGTGGAAGGAACTGCCCCATTTGAACCTGGGGTCTTCGCTGCGCTACGTGCGGATGATGGCCGGGCGGGGCGGGGAGACCGTCCGCCTCCATCCCCGGCACCATCCCGGTCTCTCCTTCGATATCCGCGCTGCTGGCTCGGACCGCTGGACGTTTCGCGAAATCTTCGTGCACGAAGTCTATCGCGAGGTGGTGGAGCAGGTCGGGCACGCCCGGCGCTTCGTGGACCTGGGCGCGAATATCGGATTGGCCAGCCTCTATTTTCTGGAAAGATTCCCGGAGGCGCAGGGGCTCGCGGTCGAAGCCAATCCCGCCACCTTCGCCATGCTGGAGCGCAACCTGGCCGGCGAATGCGCCAAGGGCCGCGCCTGCCTGTTCCTGGGCGCCGCGTGGTCCCGGGATGGTGCGGTGGCGGGCGATGACGGCGGATCGCCGGACGGATTCAGCCGCTTCAGCGTGCGATCCGTTCCGGCGACGACGGCGGGCGGGGCCGGGCTCATCCCCGCGCGGCGCGTGGAAACCCTGCTGGATGCACAAGGCTGGGACCGGGTGGATTTGATCAAGATCGACATCGAAGGCGCCGAAGTCGAACTGTTCCGGGGCGGGGCGGATTGGCTGGAGCGTACGCACTGCGTGGCGATGGAATTCCACGACGATTCCGCCCGCCAGTGCGACTGGCCCGCCGTGCTGGCCCGCCACGGCATGCGGGAGATCAAAACGGGGGATCCCCACACCGCAATCGGAATCCGGGGCTGAACCATGGCCGGGTTCGAGATCAAGTGTGCGGATTGGCCGGGGCAGTTTTGCCTGTGCCGCGATTCGCGCGACGTGTCCTCCGACTGGCCGGTTCTCCGCTTGGCCGGATGGGTCTTGCGGCATTGTCCCACCTTGCCGGTAGCCCCCTTGGCCGATGCCGGCGGCCAGCCGGTTGGCTGGTTGCTAGGCTATCCAATCTCGCCGGAAGGCCGGTTGATCGAGAACGCCTGCGCGCTGGAGACCCAGGCGACAGACGCGAATTTCGCCGCCTCCGCCGAAGCTTGGATCGCGCGGTTGGCCGGCCGCTATGCGGCGATTCTCCTGGCACCATCATGTGCGCGTGTCTACACCGATCCGGGCGCGCAGCGCCCCGTCGTGTACCATGCGGCCGAACAGATCGTGGCGTCGTCCGTCTGCCTGGCCGCCCCGGACCCGGATTGGGATGAAAAGTTGATGGGAATTGTGGACGTGGTGCGGCGGGATGGCTGGTATCCGTTCGGCCTGTCGCCGGATCGCCGGGTCCGGCGCCTGCTTCCCAACCACCGCCTGGACCTGGACGATTTCAGCGCGGCCCGCTTTTGGCCCGGCCCGCAGGACGTGGATTTCGGATGCGCCCGGGACATCCGCGAGTGCATTTCACGCATCGCGGCCAAGGCGGAAGCCAACATCGCGGCGGTGGCGGCGTGCCATCCAATCGACATGGCGCTCACCGGGGGGCGGGACTCCCGGATCCTGCTGGCTCTCTCGAAACGCCATTTGTCCCGCATCGACTTTTTTACAATCGGACTGCCCGATGCGTCGGGCGCGCGCGATGGCCGCATCGCCACCGAACTGGCCCGGCGGTTCGGGCTCCGCCATCGGATACTGGAGTGGCGGGAGTCGTCGCGGGAGGTCCTGGACGTTTGGCAGAAGAGGGTGGGGTTGAGTTGTGCCGGCCGGACATGGAAATCGGCGACCACCCTGGTCCAACTGGATCCCACCCGGGCCGTGGCGTACGGATTTTTCGTCGAGGTGGGGCGCTGCCAGGGTTGGCGGGAGTCCGATTTTTCCGCCGGGCCCCTCGCGCCGGAGGAATTGCTGGAGCGGCAGAAGCTGCCCATCCAGGGGCGGCTGGTGGCGGAGGCGGCCCGGTGGCTGGCCGGCCTGCCTCTGGCCAGCCGGCTCGATGTTCTCAGCCTGGCCCACATCGAGTTAAAAATGGGCTGCTGGTCCGGTGTCGGCTTCGATGGCAATACGGGCCGGATCGTGATTCCGTTTTGCGACCGGGAAATCTTCCGCCGGATGCTTCAACTTCCGCCCCGCTACCGGTTCGAGCAGCGGATGACCCTCGATCTGATCCGGAGCCGCTGGCCCGCCCTGTTGCGGCTGCCGTTCAACCGCGAGCCTGGCTGGCGCAACGCCGTGGCGGAATGGCTGGCCCAGCAGGCGCGTGAACATCCCCGGGCGGCCCGAACAGCCCGATTTTTGCTCCGGCGGTAAAGCGTCTCGGAGTCATGAGGAGGTCGGAATGAGTGTTGCGGTTCGCTGGAGGACAGGGTTGGCCCGCCTGTCCTTGATGGGGCTGGCCCTAATGGCATCCCTGTTGCTGGCCGAAGGCATTGTGCGTGTGGTCGCCCCGCAACCGCTGAGCGGCTCCTGGCGCGTGGCGACTCCCTCCGGCCTGCTGGTCAACAAATCATCCGGTACGGCGCGGCATCAAGGCGGCGGGCGAACGGTCCGGTACCGCTTTCATGAGCCCCATGTGCGGGATACGCCTTGGGTGCCGTCCGCGCGGCGGATTCTGCTCCTCGGCGATTCCTTCGCCTTTGGATGGCTCCTGCATAAGGAAGAAACCATGGCCTGGCATCTGCAGCAACATGCGGATGCCGCCGTTGGAAAGGGGCAACTTCACTTCCTCAACGCGGCCGCCGGCGGGTGGGGTACGGCCCACTGCCTGGCGTTCCTGCAGGAGATCGGCGACCGGATTCAGCCGCATGCGGTCGTGGTCATTCTCAACACGGATGACATCGGGCGCAGCATTCGCAGCGGACTGTATGCGCGGAAGGACGGGGATCCGCCGCATTTGATCCGCCAAGCCGTCGGCCGCAGCCGGAAAAAGGAGCTGCTCAATGAGTGGCCCGGCTACCAATATCTCTTGGAGCATTCCCACCTGCTGCAGCTTGTCCGGCGCTATGAGGTGGCCAGGAGGCCGTCCGGCCGATCCGGAGGGCGCACGAGTGCGCCGTCAGCGGATCCATCCGTTCCGGATATTCCGATCCCGTCCTCCCAAGACATGGATGTGGCCGGCACAGAGGCCCAACGCTGGGGACGAGCGCTGTTTCGGGAAATCCAGCGCTGGTGCGCCGAACGGAATGTGGCCTTGTATGTCGCCACAACGGGGCGTCATGGCGCCATGCCCTCTACCCGGAACGAGGAACCCACCCATGCCTTCATGCGGCAGGCGTCCGCCATTTTTGCCGAAACGGGCATTCCGTTCCAGGACATCTCCCCGGACTTCCTGGCAATTCCCGAGCCGGATCGTGCGGCCCATTCGATTCCCGGCGATGGCCATCCTTCCCCGCTGGGCAGTCGCTTCATCGCCGAGCGAATCTGGACGACGCTTCTGAAAGATCGATTGCTGGCGGATGGGATATAGCCGCCCCGGCACGAATGGAAAGATGCAGGACACTGGCCACGAATGCCGGGAAATGGTAGAAAACAAGCCAATTCCCATGCAAACCTTCCAACAGCCTGAACGGGGAGATTCTTGCGTCGGCGTGGTCATTCCCACCTATCGGCGCGGCGCGGTGCTGCTGGAGACGCTGACGCATCTTCTTGAACTGGTTCCGCCGCCGGACGAAATCGTGGTGGTCGACCAAACCGAGGTCCATCCCCCCGATGTGGAAGAGACCTTGCAGGAGTGGGAGCGGGGGGGGCAGTTGCGGCGGTTGCGGATTTCGCCGCCCTCGATCCCGTGCGCGATGAATGCCGGCCTGCTGCAGGCCCGCGGTGGGATTGTCCTGTTTTTGGACGACGATCTTGTGCCGGAGCCGGGGCTGATCGCGCACCACCGGCAAGCGCATGCGGAGCATCCCGACGCCTGGGCGGTCGTGGGCCAGGTGCTGCAGCCCGGAGAGGAGCCTTCCGCGTCGCCCCCGAGCCGCAAGGGGGGCAGCGCGCTCCGGCGCGATCTGGATTTTGCGTTCAATGGCATCGAACCGGCATGGGTGGAGAACGTCATGGCCGGCAATCTATCGGTCAAGCGCAGCCAGGCTTTGGCCGTTGGCGGATTCGATGAAAACTTCATCCCGCCGGTGTCGTTCCGATTTGAAACCGAGTTTGCCCGGCGGCTGGTGGCCGCCGGCGGAAAAATCTGGTTCGAGCCGCAGGCGGCCATCCGCCATCTGCGTGCGGGCAGCGGCGGGACCCGCGCACGGGGAGGCCACATGGCCAGCGCTTCGCCCCTGCACGGCGTCGGCGACACCTACTATGCCCTGCGGCGCGGTCGCGGCTGGGACAGACTTTGGCATATTCTCAAGCGGCCATTCCGCGAGGTCTGCACGAAATACCACCTGCGGCGTCCATGGTGGATTCCGGTCAAGTTCATCGGCGAACTCCGGGCGCTGGTGCTGGCGATCCGTCTGCATCGGGCAGGACCAAAGCTCCTAACCACGAAGGATGCGAGCGCGCACGAGTAGAAAACCATGACGATCCGGGGACCTGGCAACCACGAATGGCACGAATGAACACGAATAGAGAACGGATCCGGGGTTTTACCATTCGTGTAGATTCGAGTGATTCGTGGTTGGCTGTCTTGATAGAAATCCAGTAACCACGAATAGCACGAATGAACACGAATAGGAGGGCATCAAAATGACCGAACTCATCTACAAGGAGGAAGCCTATCAAATTGTCGGAGCCGCAATGGACGTATACAACACGATGGGAAACGGGTTTGTTGAGCCGGTTTATCAAGAATGCGTGGAAATCGAACTTGGCCTGCGTGGAATTTCTTTTGAACAGCAGGTTCCCATCCCGCTCGACTACAAGAGTCGTCGGCTGAAACAACAATATATTCCGGATTTGACCTGCTTTGGCAGTATCATTGTCGAGCTCAAGGCGGTCAAATCCATCGTGGATGAGCATCGCGCCCAGCTTCTTAATTATTTGAAGGCGACCGGGCTGCACCTCGGCATGCTGGTGAACTTTGGGGCCTATCCCAAGCTGGAATGGGAGCGCATGGTACTTTGAGGCATACCCACGAATGGTTAGAGATAGAAAACCATGACGATCCGGAGACTTGGCAACCACGAATAGCACGAATGAACAAGAATAGAGAACGGATCCGGGGTTTTACCATTCGTGTAGATTCGAGTGATTCGTGGTTGGCTGTCTTGATAGAAATCCAGTAACCACGAATAGCACGAATGAACACGAATAGAGAACGGGTCGGAAGCTTAACATTCGTGTATATTCGAGTTATTCGTGGTTAAATCAATCCCAGTGATGCGAATTATCCTGTTGAACACGGCGCCTCCGGATCGGCCGGACGGCAGCATGGTCCGGTATGGCCGCATGGTCCGCGAGGCCTTGGAACGCCATGGCGGCGGGGCGTTCCAGGTGGAGGAAATCAACCTGGCTCCGGCGCAGGCTTGGTTGTCGCGGTTTCCGGCGCGCGTACAGACCCCCATCCGCTATGCCCGGATTGCGCTGGCCGCGAGGCGGCTGCTGCGCCGGGAGCACAACGCGATCCTTCACCTGCTGGATGGCAGCCACGCCTATCTGCTGGGTGTCGTTCGCCGTCTCCGCTCGCCGCTGGTGGTGACGGTCCATGATCTAATCCCCCTCCTGCGGTTGCGCGGCGAGCTGGGCGATTTCCGGCCCGGGTGCATCGGCGGCTGGCTGGTCCGGCGCGCGGCGGACAACCTGGCGCGGGCGGATGCGGTGGCGGCAGTCAGCGCCAATACGCGCGCAGACGTGATTCGCCTGGCCGGCCTACCGCCGGAGCGCGTGCATGTCGTCCCCCATGCGATGGACCTGGAGGCCGCCGTGCCGGCGCCGGGTCCACCCGCGTCGCCGCCCTATCTGCTCCACGTGGCGGGCAACAACACCTTCTATAAAAACCGGCAGGGCGTGGTGGAAGTGTTCAAACAGGTCCGGCGGTCCGAACCCGTGCGGCTCGTTCTGGCCGGTGCGCCGCCGGATGCCGCGCTTTCAGCGAAGGTGGCGGCCTCGGGCCTGGCATCGGAAATCGAATTTCGCCCCCACGTGACGGAGGCGGAATTGGCGTCGCTCTACCGGAATGCGGCGCTGTTGCTGTTCCCCAGCTTGTACGAAGGCTTTGGTTGGCCGCCGCTGGAGGCGATGCTTCAGGGCTGCCCCGTGGTCTGCTCCGACGCCGGCTCGCTGCCCGAAGTCGTGGGCTCCGCCGCCTTGACCGCCCCGCCCGGCGACATCGCGGCCCTGGCCGGCCATGCGGTCCGGCTGTTGCGCGATCCCGGCCTGCGCCAGCGCCTGGCCGAAGAAGGCCTGCGGCATGTGCGGACTTTTACCTCCGAAGCGCTCGCATCCCGGCTCTGCGCGGTCTATCATCTGGCGGCTCAGGTGTTTTCAGGAAAAGGTCAGACGTGAGCATGGGGCAGATCAACGACATGCCGCTGGGGCCGGGCTTGCTCCACATGCCGCCGGGGCTTGGCGAGAATGCCCCGGGGACCATCCTGCCCATCGGGCCGCTGATGCGGCGGCTGGCCGAACGCCTCGATGCGGATGGGATCTTATGGGCCGTCCTTCGCCAGGCAGACGGATTGCCGGAGCATACCCGCTATGACGTGGACTTGCTCGTCCGGCCACGCGACCGGGATGCGGCCATCCGGATCCTGACGGAGTGCGGCGCGGAAACTGGCTGGCGCATCGCGGGGAGAATCCACAAGGCGTTCTATGAGTGCCTGCTGCTGGTGCGCGGGTCGGCGGATGGGGATGGCGTCTTTTTCCCCATCGACCTGTTCACCGCGCTGGAGCATCGCGGATTGCGGTATCTCGACGTGGAGGAGGCCCTGCGCGGACGGGTGCGGCTGGCCAACGGCTTCTGGACGTTGCCGCCGGGCATGCAGGCGGCGGTCACCCTCTTGAAGGAACTCCTGCCCCATGCCAAGCTGAAGGAGAATTCGCGCGCACCGGTGCAGCGGCAGGCGGCGGCAGATCCCGAAGGATTCCGGCAGGCCCTCGAATCCGCCGCCGGTCCGGATGAAGCGGCGCGGTTGGTCGAGACCGTCCGGCAGGGAGCGTGGACATGGTCGAAGGTGGAGGAGGACCGCTTGCGCGCCGCCATACGCCGGCGTTCACCCGGCTGGCGCTTGGGATTGCTGCGGTCGGCGTGGGCCAACTGCCGGCACCTGTTGCGACCCGCCGCGGGCCGCGTCATTTGCCTGGCGGGCGCGGACGGCTCGGGCAAGACCACGCTGGCGCGCGGATTGTTTGCGCACCTGTACAAGCAGCCGTTCAAGGCCTGCCGCTATCTCCACGGCAACGCCGTCGTCCTGCCGCGATTCCGCGACCTGCGCGCCGGTTTGCGCCGTCTCGTCGGCCGGCCGGGTCCCACAGCCGTTGCGGAGTCCTTCGATCCGCCGCTGAAAGGGATGATGGTGCCGGTGGCCGCATGGAAATCCATCGCCCTGGCGTTCTACTATGCCGTGGATTGGATGCTGGCCCGCCCGCTCCTGCGCCGCTGGCGCGGGCAGTGGACGCTGGTGATCCTCGACCGCTCGTTCTACGATTTTTATTTTCAACTCGGCCATCGGCGCTGCCCGCGGGGCGTGTTGAATCTCCTGTCGCACTTGGTGCCCAAACCGGATCTCTTGCTGTGCATCGAGGGCGATCCGCCGCAGATCCACGCCCGCAAGCCGGAATTGACGGTCGAGGAAATCCGCATCGAGCAGGAAATCCTGCGGGAATTGGCCAGTCGCCTGCCGTTTGCCTGCCGTCTGGATGCCTCGGGCGGCATCGAGGCCATGGTCGCGACGGCCCGTGCGCTGGTGTGGAAGGAACTGCTGGGGGAGGGAGAGCCATGACGTCCCCGGCCGGCACGAAGCTGTGTTGCTGGAACCGGGGTTCCCGCCCCCTGCTGGCCTATGCGGCGGGCCCGCCTGCGCAACGCCTGCGCGCCGTGGACCTGTTTCCGCGCGGGTCGTTTCAGCGGCGCGCGGCCCATGCGGGCATCCGCCTGCTGGCGCGGCTCGGACTGGATGCCCGGGGAGAGATCGCGGATCTGCCGGCGGACGGCCTGCTGTCCATGGCGGATCTCTCCGACCTGCTGGACGAGTTGAGGCAGGGCGGCGCCACGCCCGCCGAGTGGCTGGTCACGTGGCCGGCCCGGCCGGAGCGCCGACGCCTGTATCTGGTGTTCCGCGATGCCGCCACGGGCCGCATCGGCGTGGTCAAGATCGGCGCTGGCGAATTCAATCGCGCCCAGTTCGGCAATGAAACCGCATTTCTCCGGCAGCTCGACGGCGGCCGCCATCCCTTTGCCATTCCTTCCGTGCTCTTCATGCGGGAACTGGACGATGGACGCTCGATCCTCGCGCTTGGCGGGTTTCCCTCGCGTCTCCGTCCGACCTCGCGCTTCCGGGCCGCCCGCTGGAGCGCGCAGGCGATCGGCCATCTTCAGTCGATGGGCCCGACGGGAATCGCGCATGGCGACCTCGGGCCGGGCAACATGCTCGTGGACGACAACGGTGGCTTGTTCCTCTTCGATTGGGAAAATGCCTCGGCGACCGCGCCGCCGCGAGTGGATGAAGTGGGTTTCTGGCTCTCCCTGCGACAAGCGCGCGCGTTGCGCCATCCGCGCCATCTGGCGGCGGAGATGCGCCGGCATTTCCATTCCGTGCCGGACCAAGATTTGCTCGCCGCGCTGGAGTTCCTTCGCGCGCGCGACAACCTGGCCGCGGCGAAAATCCTGGAGGCGTGGCGATGAAGTACAAGCTCGCCATCGTCGAAACGCACCCCATCCAATACAAGGCTCCCTTGTTTCGGAAGTTGGCGGCGCATCCGCTGATCAAGCCGACGGTCTTGTACGCGATGATTCCCGATGCCGCGCAGCAGGGTTCCGGCTTCGGTGTGGCCTTTTCGTGGGACATCCCCCTGCTGGATGGATATCCCTACCATGTGCTGGAGAACCGGGCGAAGAATCCCGCGCCCAACCGGTTCGGCGGGTGCGACACCCCGGGGTTGCATGCCTGGCTCAAGGAGAACCGCCCCGATGCCGTGCTGGTCAATGGCTGGGTGGTGAAGACCTGCCTGCAGGCGCTGTGGGCCTGCAAGCGCCTGGGCATCCCGTGCCTGGTTCGCGGCGAAGCCAATCTGCTGCGCCCTCGCGCGGTCTGGAAGTACGCGTTCCACCGGCTGCTGCTGCACCGCTATGACGCCTTTCTGGCAATTGGGTCCGCCAACCACGAGTTCTACCGGGTCCACGGTTGCCGCGAGGATCGGATCTTCTTTGCCCCCTATGCGGTGGACAACGACTTCTTCGCCGCGCAGGCGGCGGAACGGGCCGGGCGTCGGCAAGCCTTGCGCGCGTCCTTCGGCATTTCTCCGGCCTCCGCGGTGTTTCTGTTCGCCGGAAAACTGGTGGCCAAAAAGCGCCCGGCGGATCTGCTGGAGGCGATTGCGCGCCTACCGGGGGATGTGCGCGGCCGGGCCCATGCGTTGATCGCCGGCGACGGCCCCCTGCGCGGGGAGTGCGAGCGCGTTGCACGCGCACACGGGTTGGCGACTACATTCGCCGGATTCCTGAACCAGTCGCAGTTGCCCGACGCCTATGCGGCGGCCGACGTCCTGGTGCTGCCCTCGGATGCCGGCGAAACGTGGGGGCTGGTGGTGAACGAAGCCATGGCGTCGGGGCGTCCCGCCGTCGTGTCCCGTGCGACCGGCGGCTGTGCCGACCTCATCGTGGAGGGCGAAACCGGGCACGCCTTCGCCTTGGGCGATGTTCAAGAGCTTGCCGGGATCTTTGCGGGGTATGGGGCCGATCTGGACCAGGCCGCCCGGCAGGGGAGGGCTGCCGCCCGGCACATTCAATCGTTCTGTCATGAAGGGATCATCGATGGCATACTGGACGCCATGCATCGTGTTGTTCCAGGACCGCAGGAATCGCCGGAACGTTCATCATGCTGAATGTGATGCTATTTCTCATTCTGGCGGGCTGCGTCGTTGCGTGGGTCAACTGGCGCTGGGGCGTGGCCGCGGCCATTGTCGTCGGGCTGGCGCAGGATCCGCTGCGCAAGTTGATCCCGGGCACCCCGGCCTATCTGGCAATGGCGTCGGTGCCGGTATGGGTGGCCGCGCTGGTCTCCGCCATCCGCGTCCATCCGTTGTTTGTCAACGGATTCTTCACCCAATTCCCGCGCCTGGCCAGGTGGATGAAGCTGTTCGGTTTCTATCTGGTCATTCCCGCCGCGATCTCCGCCACCTGGGGCGCCGGGACGTGGAAAATCACCGTCCTTGGCATCATCGTCTATTCCGCCACGTTTCTGGCCATGGTGGCGGGCTGGCGATTCGTCCGGCGCCCGGAAGACATCGGGCGTTTATTGGGTTTCTATGCCCTGGTGACGGGCCTTTTCCTGATCGGCGGCCCGCTGGATTCCCTGGGCTGGAGCGAACGGTTCCCGGCGATTGGCACCGCCGCGATGGGCCACATCTGGGTGACGTATCGGACCGGGGCGCCGGTGTACATGCTGGCCGGCCTGTTTCGCGGGCCGGACGTGATGGGCTGGCATGCGTCGCTGGTCTTCATGGTGGCGGTCGTCATGGCGTTGCGTTCCAAAGGCGTGACGCGCTGGCTGTGGATCGTCTTGGCCGCTTGGGGCGTGCTCAACATCTGGTTGTGCGGCCGCCGCAAAATGCTGGCCATGTTGCCGGTTTTCGCCGGATGCTATGTGTTTTTGATTTTCCAGTTCAAGAGCCTCCGTCGTCTCGTGGCGGTTCTGGGCATCGTGGCGGTCGTGGGAGGATTGGGCTGGTATGTGATTTCGTCTCTTTTCCAGGACGACGCCGTCGAGCGGTTCTATCTGACCACGATCACGGAGGCGGAGGACCGCGCCTACCGGCACGGATACCAGTCCATATTCAGCACGGTGCGCCAGGCCGGGTTCTGGGGCTATGGGTTGGGCATGTCCCAGCAGGGCGTCCACAATATTCAGGCCGAAAAGCCGCGTTTGTACCAGGAAAGCGGCCCGCCCAAACTCTTCGCCGAACTGGGGATCCCCGGCGCTTTTCTTTTCCTGGCCATGGGAAGCATGCTGCTGGCCACGGCCTACCAGGTCATCCGGTACACCCGGCGCGACCCGGCCTTTTACTACATGGCCGGCATTCTTTCGATCATTGTGGCCAATGCCATCTCGGGGATCGTCTCGGCCCAGATCTACGGGGATCCCCTGGTGGTGCTGCTGTTGGCATTCTTGATGGGGCTCTTGTTTTCGGGGGCCCGCATCGGGGTCCCACCCGTCGCCGCAGCGGGGCGTCTGTTGGATGAGCCGATCGTGAACCCATCGGGGAGTGCGCCATGACCCAACCCAATCCTCCATCCCGGGTCCGCGTGGACCGGGCCGCCTGTCCGAGTCCCCATTCCCGGGCGAACCAATGGGCGCGCCTGCTCTGGCAGGCGGCGTGGCTGTTTCTGTTTCGCCCGGTCCCCTGGTTCTGGCACGCCCCCCGGCGCTTGCTGCTGCGACTCTTCGGCGGGCGTGTGGGGCGAGGCGTGCAGATCATGCCCTCGGCGCGGATCTGGGCTCCGTGGAATCTGGCGCTGGGCGACTACGCCACCATCAGCCACGGCGTAGACCTCTACAGCGTGGATCGCATCGAGATCGGCGCCCACGCCACCATCAGCCAGCGCGCGTTCCTCTGCACGGCCACGCACGACGTCGATCATCCGAACATGCCGCTCGTCACCGCGCCCATCGACATCGGCGATGGCGCGTGGGTCTGCGCCGAGGCCTATGTGCATCCCGGGGTGTCCATCGGCGCCGATGCCGTCGCCGGCGTGCGCGCCGTCGTGCTGCACGACGTGCCGCCGGGGCAGATCGTGGGCGGCAACCCCGCAAAATTCCTGCGGATGCGCAATCTCCCGGAATCGGGGTGAACGATGGCGGAGCCGGTCCCCATCTCGGCGGTGGTGTTATCGCACAACGAGGCGGCCAACCTGCCGCGCTGCTTGCGCGCCTTGCGCGGCTGCGCCGAGATCGTTGTCGTGGACGACGGCAGCACCGACGACAGTCCGCGCATCGCCGCCGACTGCGGCGCGCGCGTCGTGGCGCACCCGTTCACCTCTTTTGCCGACCAGCGCAACTGGGCGATGGCGGAAGCCGGGTTGCACAACGCCTGGGCACTGCATTTGGATGCCGACGAAGTGATCACGCCGGCGCTGCTAGAGGAGATCCGCGCGCGGCTGGCGTCGATGGCGCCCGGCGCGGCCGGTTTTTTCGCCCGCAAGGTGATGCTGGGGGAGAAGTGGCTGAAACACAGCGCGGACTATCCGGTCTTTGTGCCGCGCCTCCTCCACCGCGACGGCCCGCGCTTCGCCATGCGCGGCCACGGCGACGTGCTCGCGTCCGAGCCGGCCGAATCGGTGTTCTTCGCCGAGCCCATGCTCCATTACAATTTTTCCAAGGGCTGGGCGGACTGGCGCGCGCGGCACCGGCGCTATGCCGCCGCCGAAGCCACGCGCATCCGCAGCGGGGCGGCTCCGCTTTCCCTGCGCGCGCTGGTTTCCGGAAACCGCACGGCGCGCCGTTCCGCCTTGCGCGCGCTGTCCTACCGATTGCCCGGTCGCCCCATCCTTCGTTTCCTGTATGCCTATGTGGTTCGCCTGGGATTCCTCGATGGCCGGGAGGGACTGCAGTTCTGCCGCGCCATGGCCGCCTATGAACGCATGATCGACCGTGCGCTCCGGTCGCCGTCCGAAACCGCCGCGCCATGAACCTTGTGTTGATCAACCAGTTCTTTCCCCCGGCGCAGGCCCCGACCGGAATCCTGCTGGCGGACCTTGCCGATGAACTGTCCCGGCGCGGCCACACCGTGACCGTGATCGCCTCGGCGGCGGGCTATGGCGCCGAGGCGGGGGGGACGGCGGGTGCCGCCCCCGGCGTCCACGTGGTGCGCGTAGGTCCGGCGCAGCGCCATCGCAGCGGGCTCGCGGCGAAAGCGCGCGACTATCTCGGATTCTACCGGTGCGCCTGGCGCGCGCTGCAAGGTCTGCCGGAACGGCCCGACGTCCTCGTGTTCATGACCACGCCGCCGTTCATCGGCCTGATCGGCGCGCATCTGCGAAAGCGCCGGGGCATTCCCTATGTCCTGTGGAGCATGGATCTCTATCCCGAAGCCCTTGCGGCCCATGGGGTCCTGCGCGATTGGAATCCCCTCAAGCCCCTCCTGCGCGGACTGGCCCGCATCGAACGGGGCCGCGCCGCATGCGTGGTGGCCCTCGGCCCGGACATGGCCGCCCGCCTGGACGCTTCCGGCGCATCGCGCGTGGAAACCGTGCCCGTGTGGAGTTCCCTGTCCGCGACGCCCGACGCGCAGACCTCGGCCCGCGCCCTGCGCCGCGCGCGCGGTTGGGCCGACGACGACATCGTCCTGCTCTACAGCGGCAACATGGGCCGGGCCCACCGCGCGGAGGAATTCGCCGCGCTGGCCGAACACCTGCGCGGACAGGCCCCGCGCTGCCGGTTCGTGTTCGCGGGCGATGGCCCGCAGCGCGCCGGATGGGAGCGGCGGTGGGGGGGGGTCTTCGAATTCGGTCCGGCCGTTCCCGGAGAGGCCGTGGTGGCCCATCTGCTCGCGGCCGACGTGCATCTGGTTTCCCAGCAGCCCGAGTGGCTGGGCGTGGTGGTGCCGAGCAAGTTCCAGGCCGCCTGCGCCCTCGGCCGTCCCACCGTCTTTGCCGGGCCGCCGCAAAGCTCCATCGGCGGTTGGCTGTCGGAGGCCGATGCGGGCTGGCTCCTGCCGCCGGGCGATGCCGCTGCCATCGGGATGGCGGCGGAGGGCATCCTCGATGCGCCCCTTCGCGCTGAAAGGGGCGCGAAGGCCGCCCGGTTGTTCGAACGGCGGTTTTCGAAATCCGCGAATGGTGGTAGACTGGCCGAGTTGGTCGAATCCGCGGCGAAAGAGAATCCATGACGCTCGAAGCCATCCTGAAATATCCCGCAGTATTCCTGGCGGGCCTGCTGGCCGCGCTGGTGGTGACGCCGCTCTGGCGGCGCCTTGCGCCGCGCCTGGGCTTTCTCGATCGTCCGGGCGAGCGGAAAATCCATCGCCAGGCCGTGCCGCGCGGCGGCGGCCTCGCGCTGTTCATCGGCTTCCATGTAGCCTGCGCCATCGTCTTCCTCGTGCCGTGGAAGCCGTTTGCGGGTCAACTGTCCATCGGCTGGTGGTTTCGCTTCCTGCCGCTGAGCGCGGGGGTGGTGGCGCTGGGCCTGCTCGACGACCGGTTCGACTTGAAGCCGCTGACCAAACTGGCGGGGCAGATCGCGCTGGCCGCCGCCACCTATGCCCTCGGCATCCGGCTCCAAAACATCCTGGGAATGGCTATGCCCGGCTGGGTGGATTTCGTCGCCACCCTCTTCTGGTTTGTCGCGCTGATGAACGCCTTCAACCTGATCGACGGGCTCGATGGCCTGGCCACCGGCATCGCCCTGATCGCCGCCACCGGCATCGGGCTTTCGCTGGTATTTCGCGGCGAACCCGGCGATGTGCTGCTGTTCATGGGCTTTGCCGGCGCCTGCCTCGGGTTCCTGCGCTACAATTACTACCCCGCCAATGTGTTTCTGGGCGATACCGGCAGCCTGTTTCTGGGCTTCACCTTGGCGGCCTTGTCGATATCGACGAACTCGAAAGCCTCGTTCATGGCCGGCATCGGCGTCCCGATGCTGGCCGTTGGCGTGCCGCTGTTCGACGCGGTGCTGGCCGTTTGGCGCCGCACCGCCCGCCGCCTTCTGTCCCGGGCCCCCGGAGAGGATGAAGCGCCGGGAATCGAGCGGGCCGATGCCGACCACCTGCACCACCGCCTCCTGAAGCGGGGGCGCGGCCAACATCAGGTGGCCTGGCTGCTCTATGCCGCCACCTTTGCCCTGGTGATCGTGGGGCTGCTGGCCAGTATCTTCAACGACCGCGCCCTCGGAATCCTGGTTCTGGCCTTCCTGCTGGCCGCCTACACCATCGTTCGCCACCTGGCCGACATCGAATTGCGCGAAAGCGGCAAGGTCGTGTTGCAGGGGCTTTCCCGTCCCGTCCGCCGCAATCGAACCCTGATCCTCTACCTGTTCGGAGATCTCCTGATCCTGAGCCTGGCTCTTCTCGCGGCCCACTATCTGTTGCAGGGGCAGGACCGCCTGTCGGATGTCTGGCTCAAGCGGGTTTGGCTGCGCGCCGGTCCCCTGGATGTCTTCATCCCCTTCGCCTTGCTGCTGCTGTTTCGCTCCTACTCCCGCGTCTGGTATCTCGCGCGCGTGTCGGAATATGCCGCCACCGGCCTGGCGGTGGTGCTGGGCTATGCCGTCGCTTTCGGGGTACGTTGGCTGGGCGCGCCGGACCCCGCCGGGGCGGGGCATTCGGTCATCCGCTATTTCCTGATGGCCGGCATGGCCGCGCCAGCCATCGTCATGACCCGCGCCGCTTTGCGGATGGTGCAAGACTACATGCCTCGATTGCTGCACGGCGTGGCGGCGCCCGGTGGCGCGCCGCCCGTGCGGGCCCTGGTTTGCGGCGCGGGATACCGCACCACGCTTTTCCTGCGCGAAATCGCTTTCCGAATCCGCGATCAAGTGCCGTTGGAGATCGTCGGCTTGATCAGCGAAGATCCGGCCATTGCCGGCCACGACGTCCACGGCATCCGCGTCCTCGGCACCTGCCACGAACTGCCCGCGCTGATCCGGCTCCATCGCGTGGATACCCTGTATCTGGTCGAACCCGTCGACGAGGTAGGCCTCCAGCAGATATTTCGCTTGTTGCAACAAGTGAAATTGCGTGTCATCCGCTGGGACATCGTCGAGACGGAACTGTCGACTCATGAGAACATACCGTAATACCACGGCTCACCCGGAGGGTTCGCCCTACCCAAGACGTCGAGAGGGTTTGGGGTAGGGCGAGGCATCCCTGCCGAGCCGGTCTCCAAGATTCCGCCCATGCCAATGCAAGAGTCTAACCCAGTCGCTCGTCTGCTGGTCAACGCGCTCTCGGTGACGAACCAAAGCGGCCTGCATGTGCTCCTGGGCCACATGGACCAGGTGGCGGACGCCCTGGCCGGAAGCGTCCGGCTCGTCGTGGTGTGCCGCAAGGACATGGCCGGCTTGCGCCGCGGGCTGGAGGGCCGCGCGGACTGGGAATTCGCGCCCGCCGCGACCCGCCGTTGGCTGTTCCGCGCCGCGTGGGAGCGAGTGAACCTCGCGCGGATCGCGCGCCGCCACCAGGCGTTCGCCTATTTCACTCCCAACGGCATCGCCGCGCATCTGCCACCGCAGATCAAGCAAATCGTTTTCTGCCAGAATCCCTGGGCGCTGGTGTCCGCCGCCCGCCGCCGGCGGGATGCGCCCAAGGCGGGACTCCAGCGCCGCGCCTATCGCCGCGCCATGCGCGTGGCGGAGGCCATGGTCTTCAACTCCCGCTACATGCAGGAGGCTTACCGCGCCAACGCCGGCTTCGAGGAAAAGCGCGGACTCGTCGTCCACCAGGCCGCGGACGACGCCGTCCGGGCGCGCGCCACGGAGGCGGCGGACATTCCGCGCCGGCGCGAACAGATCCTCAGCGTCTCCGCCATGGCGCCGCACAAGAACGCCGAGACGCTGGTGCGGGCGATTGCCATCGTCCGCACCACGCAACCGCAAGCCCGCCTCGTGCTCGCCGGTGCCTGGCCCGATGCCGGATACGAGCGCAGAATCCGTAGGTTGGCCGCGGCCATCGACCAGGGCGACGCCGTCGAATTCACTGGCCACGTCTCGCGGGAAAAGCTGGATCAACTGTATGCCGAGTCGCGCGTGTTTGGCCTGATGAGCCGGTGCGAATCGTTCGGCATTCCCGCCATCGAGGCGCAGCTCTTCGGGATCCCCGTCGTCACCTCCACCGTCTGCGCCATGCCCGAGATCGGCGGCGCCGGCGGGGTCTACCGCGATCCCGACGACATTCCCGGCATCGCCGCCGCGCTGAACCGTTTGCTCGACGACGACGCGGAGTGGGCGAGGCTTTCGGCCTTGGCCCGGATCAACGCAGAGCGTTTTGCCTGGAGCCGTTGCTCCCGCCCGCTGGTGGATCTCTTCGCGGAACTGGCCGGGGTGGTGGATACGTGAAGAGGAGGTCGCAGATGGCATGAGAACAACGATGAACCCAAAATGGCGGTGGGCCTTGTGTGGACTGGTCCTGGCCGCGGGGCTGTCGGCGGGTTGCAGCGGCAGCAATGACGACGAGGAGGATCCCGTCCTGGATGGATTGGGGGCCGGCGACGCCGGGAATCCCCTGGCCGCCTATTTCCCCGATGGATTGCACCCCAACAGCAAGGCGAACGACATCATCGCGGGGCAGTTTGCCAAGCATATTCCTTCCGCCGGCAAGTCGGCAGCCAGGAACGGGGCGGATGCCGGCGGCGATGCGCCGGCCGAAGTTGATGACGTGGCTGGACTGCCCGACGGCGACGACGCCGGCGGGGATCCGGGGGGAACCACCGACGGGGAATCGGCCGGCGGCGCCCAAACGGGCGGCGGTGACCAGTCGGGCGGTGGCGACGGGGGGGCAGGCGGAGGAACCTCGCCCCCCGCGGGCAACACCGGTTCGGTGGTCTGCCTGGGCGACAGCATTACGCAGTCGGGGTATCCCGATGTCTTGGCCCGCCGGACCGGACGGGCCGTGATCAATGCGGGAATCGCCGGGGAAGCCAGCGGTCGGGGCGCTCAACGCGTAGAGGCCTTGCTGTCCACCTATCGCCCCTCCTATCTGTGTGTGCTATATGGCGCCAATGACGTGATCGGCGGCAAGGCCACTCCCCAGGAAGTGGCCGCCAATCTGGAATCGATCGTCCGGGCGGCCCGGGCCAACGGAACGGTGGTCATTGTGGGGACCCTGACCCCGATGTCCGGCCGTCGCGAGCCGTATGCCAACGATGCCCGCGCGGTCAGCGCCGCCATCCGTTCCATGGTCTCCCGCAGCGGAGCGCGTCTGGCCGACCTGGAAAAGGCCTTCTGAGCCAACCAGCCACGCAAGATGACCAACGGCGAACCTCCCGCTTTTGGAATTCGGGTCAACGCCGGCCGTAGAGCATTCCCCGGATCGGACGCAAGGGCCAATACAGGAAGCGCAGCGCCGCGGGCAGCGCCATCCAGAGAAAATCGCCATCACCGGGGATGAAGATCCGCCGCATGAGATAGATTCGCTTTTCCGCGCCGGTCATGAACTGTTCGTGAAAAGCGCGGAGTTCGGGACCATGCAGCGCGCGTTGGGTTCCATCGAGCAGCCGGACGGCCTGGTCCACGATGGATTCGGGCGCACGGGCCGCGCAAATCCCCGGGCCGAACAACGCCTCCGCCAGCGCGCCGCTTGTCGACAGCGCTTGCCGGGCGCAAGCGCAGGATGCCGCCCATTCCATCGCCTGAGAGAAGGCCTCCGGATGCCGTACGAGCAGCCCCGCGATATCGGCCATCCAAGACAGCCGGGCCCAGCCATGCCAAATCGCATGCAGCGAGCAAAGCAGCAGGTGCAGGGACGGCGACGGGGCGCGCACGGTCCGATGATCCAGCGGTTGGCGGATAAATGCCGAATTCCGCTGCGCGTCCAATCCGCTCGGCCAGGGATAGTGCGGGGCCATGAACCGGAATTTGAACTCGACCAGGAATCCCTCCGGATGGCGGAAGGCCATCCCCCAGCCATAATGCCAGCGGTGGGCCCGCCGCCGGGCGTCCGCGAGGGCGGGCTGGTATCCGGCCCGCGCCATGCCGGCCTGGATCCGGTGGCCATCGCGCCGCGCGCACAGGAAATCCAGGTCGTCAAAACTTCGCAGGGCCGGGTCGGGCCAGGCCTGACGGGCCAGCGATGGCCCTTTGATCAGCGCGAGCGAGGGGATCGATGGCGAGAGCAACTCGAACAACCGCTCGGCTTCCGTCGTCCAGCGCGCCGAATGATGCGCCCTGCCGAAGGCCGCGGATTGCAGGGCCAGGCCCTCCTCCGGCAACCCCGCATGCAGCATGGCCTGGATGCGGTGGGCGTGGGCCCAGTCGTTCAGGTCTGCCGGCTGGAAATCGCCAAACGCCGGCGCCGGTCCGGCGTCCAATCCCTGGACCCGTCGGAACGACTCACGCGCGAAACAGAGAGGATTGTCCATGGGCGCCTATTCCACACCCGATCGGTAAGTGAATGCAACAAGATCTGTCCCGCGGATGCCTGCGGCGGCCCACGGATGAAAAACCATTTCGATCGCCATTTGCGCATGGAAGCCCATCCATCTGTCAGGTGAGCCCAGTCGAGCCCCCCCTTCTCGTTTCGTATTCTTCATCCGTGGGATTCTGGTTTTTATGAGGAATCTTGTCTTGCGCCCCATGGACATATCCTGGACTTGCCCGGGAAACTTTCCCGAGGCACAATTGGGCTGGACAGCAGGGGCGGGCTATGGCTCAATGCGCCGTTTTTTAACCAGACCCCATGCAAACCAGACACGCCACCATTGCCAACGCCCAGGGGATCCATTGCCGTCCATCGGCATTGATCGTGAAGGAATTCCAGGGCTATTCCGGCCAGGTCAAGATCACCAACGGCAATGGATCCTGTGATCTCAGCTCCATCATGCAACTGCTCTCGCTGGAAATGCACAAGGGCAATGTGGTCACCGTCGAAGTCGAGGGCGAAAACGAATCCGCCATGGCCGACCGGCTGGCGGAAATGCTTCAAACCAACTTCGATTTTCCCCCGGCCTGAGCGGAGTCCCTTCGTCGGGACGGGCCCGGCTTCTCGAACGCAAACCGGTAGGCCTTCAGCCCCAGCGCGTCGCGCATGGCGATCATTTCCAGCCGGGTCTCGCGGTTGACGGGGACGCCATTGCGCAACCGCTCGCACTCGGTCAGGTATTCTTTTTCTCCGGCGGTATAAATGCGCTTGGCGCCGGGCATCTTGCGCGAGGCGCGGAGCTGGCGCAAGATCTCGCCGGCGGTCTTCTTGAAGGCGATCAGCGGCGTGAAGTGCCGGATGTCGATGGCCAGAAAGAAGTGGCCAATGGGACAGGGGGCGGGGTTGCCGTTGCGGTCGCGCCCGCTGAGCATGTGCAGGAAGGCGCCCTGTTGCAGGGCCGCGCACAGGATTTCCACGGCCGTCGCATAGCCATAGCCCTTGTAGCCGGACCACTCTTCTCCGGCGCCGCCGAGCGGCAGCAGCGCCGCCTGGCCGCGGAGCAGATCCTCCAGCACCTGGTGCGGATCGGTGCGGGCGGAACCGTCCGGCCCGATCACCCACCCGGACGACAGCGGCTTGTCCAGCTTGGCATGCACTTCGACTTTGCCGCGCTGAATGGTCGATGTGGCGCAATCCAGCAGAAACGGGAACGGCTCATCCGTGGGCATGCCGAAGGTCAGGGGATTGGTCCCCAGCATGTTTTGCGTTCCAAAGGTCGGCGCCATGGAAGGCCGCGCATTGGTGCCCGTGATTCCGATCATGCCCGCCCGGACCGCCATCAGCGGATAATAGCCTGCGATGCCGTAATGGGTGGAGTTGCGCACCGCCACCATGCCCAGGCCATGGGTTTTCGCCTTGCGGATCGCCAGCGCCATCGCTTTTTTGGCCACGACGTGACCCATGCCGTTGCCACCGTCGAGTACGGCCGTCGCCCCCGCGTCCGCGATCTTTCGCAGACGGGTCCGGGGATGCTGGATCCCCTGCCGGATGCGGTCGTAGTAGATCGGCTTCAAGCGAGAAATCCCATGCGAATCAAATCCCAACCGGTCGGCGGCGGCCAACACATCCGCGCAGATGGCGGCATCGGCCTTCGGCACCCCCAGACCGATGAATACGTCGCGCATGAAGCACTGTAGGGTATCCAGGGGTATGCGGGCGGATTTAGATTTCATAAACATGTCTCCTGACGATCGAAGGTAGGCTACTGGCAAAACGGGGTCAAGTGAAGGGATGGGCCCCGGTTGCGAAAAGCCCGCTATCCTCTTCTCAGGCCACGCTTCATCGATCAACAATAAAATGTTTAATTAAACATTTGATGCGAATAACGGCCAAGATAATTGAAATATTCATTGTAACGCCAATTCTATGAGATAGATAAAGTACAAGCAGGTTAAGCCATGACTTCAATGTTTAATTAAACATTTTATAGACCTTGTTGGACGGTATCCGCAGTATGGCGGGTTTCGGATTGAAGCGCATCCCTCCGAGCGGGTAGAGTGGGCGGCCTATGAAGAACGCCACAAGACCCGCGAATCGCATTTGGAATCCGGCCTGCGAATGCCTGCCGCGAAAAGAATTGAACGCGCTCCAACTCGACCGCTTGAAACAGGTAGTGCGGCTGGCCTGGGAGAAGGTGCCCTACTATCGCGCCAAGATGGAGGCGGCCGGCCTGCGGCCCGACGAGATCCGTTCGCTGGCGGACCTTCCCAAGCTGCCGTTCACCACCAAGGATGACCTGCGCGGCTGTTTTCCCTACAAGGCCTTCGCGGTGCCGATGGAGGAGGTGATCCGGATCCATGCGTCGTCGGGAACAACTGGGCAGGCCACCGTCGTGGGCTATACCCGCGGGGACATGGAAACCTGGACCGAGCTGATGGCGCGCCTGCAGACCGCCGCCGGGGTGACCAACGCCGACATCGTCCAGATCGCCTTCGGCTACGGCTTCTTTACCGGCGGCCTGGGGCACCACTATGGCGTGGAATGCGTGGGCGCGGCGGTGCTGCCCGTCTCCTCCGGCCGCAGCGAGCGCCAGATCCAGATCATGAAGGACTACCAGTCCACCGTCCTGATCTGCACCCCCTCCTACGGCATGTACCTCGGCGAGTTGATCGACAAGCTGGGCGCCGCCGGCGACATCCGCCTGCGCCTGGGACTCTTTGGCGGCGAGGCCTGGACCGACGCCATGCGCCAGGCCCTCCAGAAGCATCTCGGCGTCTTCGCCACCGACAACTACGGCCTCAGTGAGGTGATGGGGCCCGGCGTTTCCTGCGAGTGCGTCGAACAAAACGGCATGCACATTGCCGAAGATCATTTCCTGCCGGAGTGGATCGATTCGCAAAGCGGCGAACCGGCGCCGGATCCCTCCGGTGCCGGCGGCGAACTGGTCATCACCACCTTGACGAAAGAGGCCATCCCCGTCATCCGCTACCGCACCCGCGACCTGTGCACCCTCCTGCCCGGCGAGTGCCCCTGCGGGCGCACCGGCCGGCGCATGAGCAAGGTGTCGGCGCGCAGCGACGACATGCTCATCATTCGCGGGGTGAATGTCTATCCGCAGCAGATCGAGGAGGCCCTGCTGGCGATCGAGGGCGTGGCCCCGCACTACCAGATCGTCGTCAGCCGCCAGGGCGCGCTCGACGAACTGGAAGTGCTCGTCGAAGTGACGGAACACCTGTTCTTCGACGAAATGACCAAGCAGCAGAAGTTCAAGGAGATGATCGAGCACAAGCTGGCGACCTCGCTGGCGGTGCATGCCAAGGTGCGCCTGGTCGAGCCGGGCCACACGCCGCGATCGGAAGGCAAGGCCGTCCGGGTGATCGACCAGCGCCCCAAGGGTTGAGGGGCCGGGACATGCGGCGCAATGGAAACGGCTGAAAGCCTGCGGGGGAAGGTGGCGCTGGTGACGGCCGGCGCCCGGCGCATCGGGGCGTCCATCTGCCGCGAGCTGGCGGCGCGCGGCGCCAGCGTGGTTGTGCATTACCACCACTCCGAGGGCGAGGCGCTCGCGTTGAACCGCTCGCTGGGTCGCGGCGTGTTTTCGGTGCGCGGCGACCTGTCCACCGCCCAGGGCTGCGAATGGGTCTTCCACGAAGCCGTCGAATGGATGGGGCGGGTGGATATTCTGGTCAACAACGCCTCGCTTTTCGCCCGCGACGGCGAAATGGAGCCGCCGGCCCTGCGCGCCATCAACGTCGAGGCTCCCCTGCACCTCGCGGGGAGGGTGGCCGCGCAACCGTCCGGCGGATGCGTCATCCATCTGCTCGACAGCCGCATCGCCCGCGCGGAACCAGGCGGTTTCTCCGCCTACGCCGCGACCAAGCGCGAACTGGCCGAGTCGGTGCCGCGCTGCGCCCGCGAATGGGCCCCGCGCGTCCGCGTCAACGGCGTCGCCCCCGGCCCCGTCCTGGCGCCGGAAGGCGTCCGCGAACCCGCCGGCGACCTCCCCCTCGGGCGGCGACCCGATCCCGAAGACGTCGCCCGCGCCGTCGCGTTTCTTGCCGAAGCCGGCGCCGTTACCGGTCAAATCCTGTTTGTCGACGGCGGGCAGCATCTGGGGAATAAGCTGGAATGATGGAATGTGGGAATGCTGGAATGTGGGAATGATGGAATAATGGATTGCTGAAAATGCGAAAGACCCGGGCAGTCGCAACATACGAAGAGATACCCATCCAGGACCGCATCCTGACCCTCCGCGGGGAGAAGGTCATGCTGGATACGGACTTGGCGGAACTTTACGGCGTTGCCACCAAGGTTTTGAACCAGGCCGTGAAGCGAAATACCGATAAATTTCCGGCCGACTTCATGTTTCAGCTTACACCGCAGGAGATTGCGGTCTTGAAGTCACAAATTGTGACTTCAAGTTTTGGATACATGCGGACGCAAACTAAGTCCGCATCAGGTCACGGTGGCCGAAGGAAAATACCGTTTGCTTTCACCGAGCATGGGGCGATCATGGCGGCGACAGTGCTGAACAGCCCGCGGGCCGTTCAAATGAGCGTGTTCGTGGTTCGGGCGTTTGTTCGCATGCGCGCGGCTTTTTCGGACACGACGGCGCTGGCGCGCAAGCTGGCCGAGCTGGAGCGCGAGGTGAAGGCCCGGCTCGATACCCACGATACCGCCATCATAGATATCCTGCGCCGGTTCATGGAACTCCTCGATCCGCCGGTCCCCCCTGATCCCCCGCCGAAGCCCATCGGCTTCGGCGTGAAGGAAAAGCCGGGAAGCTACCGGACGCGAAAGACAGCAGGCGGTAAGCGGCAGGTGGTAGAATGAGCGCAATCCCGGCGATGAAGGCAGTCGATGAACATTTTCCACGGCGTGGAAAACAGTTTTCCACAGCGTGGAAAAATCCGCGAACAGTTTTCCATGGCGTGGAAAAAAACGGCGAAAGTTTTCCACGGCGTGGAAAACAGTTTTCCATAGCGTGGAAAACCGGGGATGGGGGAGTGGAAGGGTGAATCATGCCTAAGAACAACGTGCCGATGGATACGTCGGGGCTGCCGGAGCTGGACCGGGCGCTGTGCGGCATCCTGGCGGGCGACAACATCGTCTGGAACGTGGACGACGTGGAGCAGTACCGGCGCGTGGCGCGGCCCTACGCCGAGGCGGCGAAGCGCGACGGGCGCCAGCTGGTGTATTTCCGCTTTGCACGCCACGAGCGCCTCGTGCCCGAGGGCTTCTGCGAAGAGTGCCGGCTGGAGCCGGAAGCCGGCTTCGAGGTGTTTCTGCACAAGATCCACGAAGTGGTCGGCGACAAAGGCCTCGGGGCCTATTACCTCTTCGACTGCCTCTCCGACCTGGCCACGAACTGGTGCTCGGACGCCATGGTCGGCAACTTCTTCATGCTGACGTGCCCGTACCTCTATCGTCTCGAAACGATCGCCTATTTCGGCCTGCTGCGCGGGCGTCATTCGCGCCACGCGGTGGACCCGGTGCGGGCCACCACCCAGCTCTTCCTCGAAATCTACGGCCACGGCCAGCGGACGTTCGTGCTGCCCATCAAGACCCAGTTCCGCCATTCGCCGACCATCCACCTGATGCTGGAGTGGGACGGGGCGGAGGCCTTTGCGGTGGTGCGATCGAGCGCGGAGCTGACGCAGGTGCTCGGCCGCGTGCAGCCCAATTCGACGCGCATCGAGACCTACGGCGACGACGTGGTGCGCCGCGCGGAGGAATGCTTGCGCGCCGGGGCGTCCGACGAAGAAATCGCCGGCCTCAAGCGCCAGCTCGTGGGCATGATGGTCACCCGCGACGAATCCATCCTGCCGCTGGTCGAGAAGTACCTGACGCTGGAAGACCTGCTCGAGGTGCGCTGGCGCATGTTCGGCACCGGGCTGATCGGCGGCAAGGCGGTCGGCATGCTGCTTGCGCGCCGGATCGCCGAGCGCGAATGCCCCGAGCTGGGCGACAAGCTCGAAGCCCACGACTCGTTCTATATCGGCTCGGACGTGTTCTACAGCTTTCTCGTCCGCAACGGCCTGTGGGAGATCCGCGAAAAACAGCACTCGCCCGATACGTTCCTCGACGGCGTGGAAGAGGCCCAGGAGCGCATCCTGACGGGAAAATTCTCCAGCTACGAAATCGGCCTGTTCGAGAAGATGCTCGACTACTTCGGGCAGTATCCCGTCATTGTGCGCTCCAGCTCGCTGCTGGAGGACGCCTACGGCAATTCGTTCGCGGGCAAGTACGACAGCGTGTTCTGCGCCAACCAGGGCGCGCTCGAAGAACGGCTGCGCTCGTTCCTCGACGCCATCCGCCACGTCTATGCCAGCAGCATGAGCCGCGAAGCGCTCTCGTACCGCGAGCGCCACGGCCTGCTCAAGCGCGACGAGCAGATGGCGTTGCTGGTGATGCGCGTCACCGGCGAGCTCCAGGGCCGGGCCTTTTATCCGCACCTCGCCGGCGTGGGCTTCTCCTACAATCCGTTCGTCTGGGGCCCCGAGATTGATCCCACGGCCGGCGTCCTGCGCCTGGTCTTTGGTCTGGGCACCCGCGCCGTGGACCGCGTGGACGACGACTATACCCGCGTCGTGGCCCTCAACGCCCCCCTGCGACGACCCGAAGGCAGCTTCGACGAAATCGTCCGCCACACCCAGCGCCGGGTGGATTTCGTGGATCTCGACGCCGGACATCTCTCCGCCGGCGAGTTCTCCGAGTTGCTGCCCTCGGCCCAAGGCGTGCCCGTGGACCTTTTCACCACCGAAACGCCTGAGGGCGGACGGTTCCTGACCTTCGACGGACTCCTGACCCGCACCGATTTCGTGAAGGATTTCCATGCCTTGCTCAAAACCCTCGAAGGCGTGTACGGCAAGCCGGTGGATATCGAATTCGCCGTGAATTTCCTGCCCGACGGCCAAAGCTACCTGGTCAACCTGCTGCAATGCCGCGCGCTGCAGGTGCAGGGCACCCACAATCCCAAGGTGCCGCAGGTGGAATGTCCGGTCGAGGGCGTGCTGGCGGCGGGGAAGGGGGCCATGGTGGGGCACAGCCGCGTCGAGCGGCTCGACTGGCTCGTGCTGGTGGTGCCGGAGGTGTATGGCTCCATGCCCGAGCGCGACCGCCACGGCGTGGCCCGCGCCGTCGGCGCCGTCAACCGCGCCCTCGCCGTCGTCGAAGTCGGCGCGCTCGCCATCGGCCCCGGCCGCTGGGGCACCCACATGGCCTCCCTCGGCGTCCCCGTGCGCTTCTCCGAAATCAGCCACATGAGCGCCATCTGCGAGCTGATGATGATGCACGAATTCCTGACCCCCGACGTCTCGCTGGGCACCCATTTCTTTGGCGAACTCGTCGAAATGAACATCCTCTACTTCGCGCTCTTCCCCGGCCGCGAGGGCAACCGCCTCAACCTGGCGGCGCTGATGGCCGCGCCCAACCGCCTCGCCGAGCTGGCTCCCGCCGCCGCCGACCGGAGCGACGTCCTGCGCGTCGTCCGCGCCGACGACCTCAATCCCGACGGCGTCTGGCTGGTCGCCGACGGCATCCAGCGCCAAGTCACCGTCACCCTCTGCCCCCCCATGCTCCGCGAATCCGTGGGGGTGTGACCTTCTTCACCCCTGGCGCAAGGCCGCGGGGGTCTACAAAATAGACCCCTAATCAAGGGAACAGCCGGAGGACGTTTTAGACAGGATGAACAGGATTTTTCAGGATTCACAGGATTGAACAGCCGATTGGCCACAAAGCTTTCCAAGCCGCAGGCATGGAGCACAAAGAGGTTTTGGCTCCAGGCCTCCAATCGTGTCGCTCTCTGTGTTCTATGTGCTCTATGTGGCTGATTCATTTTTCCTTTGTTTCCTGTGTTCCTGCTTGGGCTTTCTGCCCGACCTGATTCACCCCTGCCACGAGGGCATGGGGGTCTTTTTGGGCGTTGTGGATTGACGGGGGGTTGGATAGAGTGGGCGGCCCGATTGGGTTGAACGGAAAGAGGCCGCGCATGAAGATCCATGACTTTTTAAAGACGAATCGCCTGCTGGTGGACGGGGCGATGGGCACGCAGATCCAGAACCGCCATCCGGGGGCGGCGGCTTGGGGCGAGTACGAGGGCTGCAACGAGTGGCTGAATTTGACGGCGCCGGAGATCATCCGCGACATCCACCTGGGCTATTTCCGAGCCGGCAGCGACGCGGTGGAGACCAACAGCTTCGGTTCGTCGCCGATGACGCTGGGGGAGTATGACCTGAGCGCGCGGGCGAAGGAGATTTCGCGGGCGGCGGCGGAGATCGCGCGCGGCGCGGCCGACGCGGCGCAGGCGGAGGACGGGCGTCCGCGGTTTGTGCTGGGTTCGGTGGGGCCGGGAACCAAGCTGGCCACGCTGGGGCAGGCGAGCTATGACGACCTCTACGGGGGCTATCAGGAGCAGATGGGCGGGCTGCTGGAGGGCGGGGCGGATGGGCTCATTATCGAAACCTGCCAGGACCTCTTGCAGATCAAGGCGGCGGTGGGGGCGGCCATGGCTTTGCTGGGCGGGAGCCGCGACAAGCTGCTGTATGTGTCGGTGACGGTGGAAACGACGGGGACGCTGCTGGTGGGGTCGTCCATCTGGGCGGTGCTGGCGGCGCTGGAGCCGTACCCGATTGATGTGCTGGGGATGAATTGCGCGACGGGGCCGGAGGCCATGCAGCGGCATCTGGAGGCGATCGCCCGCCAGTGGCGGGGGAGGATCGGCTGCATGCCGAACGCGGGTCTGCCCACGCTGAAGGACGGCCAGGTGCATTATCCGCTTGGCCCGGTCGAATTCGCCCAGGTGTTTGCGCCGATGGTGAAAGCGATCGGCCTGAACGTGGCGGGGGGCTGCTGCGGGACGACGCCGGAGCATATCCACGCCCTGCGCGAAGCGCTGGGCGACCCCGGCGCCCCCGCGGCTCGGGAGGCCATCGCGCCCGAGCAGGTGTGCAGTCTGTTTTCGCCGATGGACCTGGCGCAGGAGCCCCCGCCGCTCTACGTGGGCGAACGGGCGAATGCCACGGGCTCCAAAAAATTCCGCGAGGCGCTCTTGGCGGAGCGGCTGGACACGGCCTTCGACCTGCTGACGGAGCAGGACGAGGGGGTGGCGCATGTGCTGGACCTGAGCGTGGCCTACGCCGGGCGCGACGAGCTGGCGGATATGACGACGCTGGTGGCGCGCGCCGCCCGTGAGTGCCGCCTGCCGCTCATGGTGGACAGCACGCAGCTGGACGTGGTCGAGGCGGCGCTGAAGCTGTACGGCGGCCGGATGCTGATCAATTCGATCAATTTCGAGTCGGGCGAGGAAAAGGCCGAAAAGCTGGTGGCGCTGGCGCGACAGTTCGGGGCCGGCCTGGTGGCGCTGACCATCGACGAGGTGGGCATGGCCATGACGGCCGACCGCAAGGTGGAGATCGCCCGGCGCCTGGTGGACTTCTGCGTGCACCGCGGGATGCGCCCCGGCGACCTGCTGATTGATACGCTGACGTTCACGGTCGGCAGCGGCGACCCCTCGCTCAAGTCCGCCGCGGTCGAGACGATCGCGGCCATCCGGCGCATCAAGGCCGAAATTCCCGGCGTGCGGACGCTGCTGGGACTTTCCAATATCTCCTTCGGCTTGAAGCCAGCGGCGCGCAAGGTGCTCAATACGCTGTTCCTGGACCGCTGCATCAAGGCGGGCCTGGATGCGTGCATTATCAATACGGCGACGCTGGTGCCGCTGACCGACCTGCCCGCCGAGTCGGTCGAGCTGGCCGCGAAGCTGCTCGACAACGACGCGTCCAACGGCGATCCGCTGGAAAACTACATTCAACACTTCGAGGCGGCGGTGCCCGAGGAAGAGGCGGGCGCGGCCGGGGCGATCCTGTCGCCGGAGGAACAGGTGCAGGCGGCCCTGGTCAAGGGCAAGGCCGCCCTGCTGGAAACCTCCATCCCCGCGCTGCTGGAGAGGATGGCGGCGGAGGACGTGCTGAACAACCACCTGATCCCGGGCATGAAGGAGGTCGGGCGGCTGTTCAACGACGGCATTCTGCAGCTTCCGTTCGTGCTGAAGTCGGCCGAGGTGATGAAAAAGGCCGTTGCGATGATCAAGCCCTTCCTGAAGGCCGGGGAGGCGAAGGCGGCCGGCACGCTGGTGATCGGCACCGTGGCGGGCGACGTGCACGACATCGGCAAGAACCTGGTGGACATCATTCTGTCCAACAACGGCTACCGGGTGGTGAACCTCGGGGTCAAGGTGCCCATCGAGAAAATGCTCGCGGCGGTCAAGGAGTCCAACGCCGACATGCTGGGGATGAGCGGCCTGCTGGTGAAGTCGGTGCAGGTGATGCGCGAAAACCTCAAGGCGATGGAAACGGCGGGGCTGAAGATCCCGGTGCTGCTGGGCGGCGCCGCGCTGACGGACGATTTTGTCCTGAAGGACTGCCAGCCGGCCTATTCGGGACCGGTGCGCTACTGCAAGGACGCCTTTGACAGCATTACGTGCTTCCGCGAGCTGGAGGAGACGGGCCGCCTCGCGCCGTCGCCGCCCTACCAGGCCAAACCGGCGCAAACTTGAAACTGGAAACTGGAAACTTGGAAAAAAGGGGGTAGGGTTCCACGCTATGGAAAACAGTTTTCCACAGTATGGAAAAAAGTGGCGCCGGTTTTCCACGGCATGGAAAATCCGTACGCTTTTTTTCCACGGCATGGATCCGGCATCTGCCGGACCACAGCATGGAAAACCCGGGACGAGGGCGTCCCGGCTCCAGAACGCGGGACGAGGGCGTCCCGGCTCCAACTGACCTCTGAACCCCGACCCCCCAAACCGCCATGACGACAGAACCCACACCCGTCACGCCTGTTGATGAACCGATCACGCCGCCCTTTTGGGGCGCGCAAGTCTGGGACCCGCCCATGGAGGAGGTGAATCCGTTCATCGAGCGGATGTCGCTGCTGGTGGGGCGCTGGGGGTATAAGAAAGGAAACCTGTCCGAGGGCGAATACCGCCAGATTCTCGAGGGGGAGGCGCAGGGGCATTTTCAGCGGCTCGTGCGGGAAAACATGGAGCGCCGCTTGTTCTTCCCCCGGGCGGCGGTGGCGTGGCTCACGTGCAAGCCGGATGGTGACACCTTGATCGTATATCCGCACGGTGGCGGGGGGCCGGTGACGCTTTCCTTCCCGCGCCAACAGATTGGCCAGAAGCTGAGCATTCCGGATTTCTATGCCCAAGACGGCGACATCCTGGGGGTGTTCACGGTGACAGTCGGCAGTCCGGAGGCCTCGGCGGAAATGGAACGGCTTCAGGACAACGGGGAATACCAGGAATATTTCTTTTGGACGGGGTTTGCGGCGGAATATGCGGATGCGGTGGCGGAGTGGGCCCACCGCCAGATGCTCGAGCCCATCGGCGGCAAGCGCGGGGCGCGCTTCGGCCCGGGCTATCCGTCGTGTCCGGACATGAGCCTCAGCCGCTGGATCTGCGAGTGGTCGCAAGCGCACCGCATCGGAGTTTCGGTGACGGATTCCGACATGCTGGAGCCCGAGATGAGCACCAGCGCGATCCTGGCCCACCGGCCCCGGGCGCGGATCTTCAACCGCCTGGAATAGGCGGGAATGGGGCCGGCGCCCCGGCTCGGGACTTCCCGCGGAAATGGCGGTTGACGGAATCGGCGGGCTCCCCCTATACTTCCGAAAATTGTGCAGGGCGGCCATTTCGGTTTTTCCGAGTGGGCGACGGTGTGCAGGAGGCAGAAAATGAAGCATCCAATTCGGACGATGACACTGGCGGGAGCCGCGATCCTGGTTCTGGTTGTCTTGGTGGGCGACGTGGCGTTCGGCCAGCTGGCCCCGGCGCCGGCCGTCCCGGCGGGCGAAATCCTGCGCACGCGCCAGCCCCCGGCCTTCACGACCGAAAAGACGCCGGTGTTCCAGACCTCGATGCGGACGCAGTCATCGGCCCGCCCGCCGGACTGGGGCCGGGTGGTCTTTCAATTCGAAACGCAGCCGGACTGGCTGGACGAGTTGGAGTTCACGTTTTACGTTTATGTTAAGGACCAGAGTGCGCGCGGCGCCGAGGTGATGTTGCGCGGGGTGGTGACCTATCTCAACGTGGCGAAGGGCCGTCACCAGGCCGATATTTTCATGCATCCGTCCACCCTGTCCCGGATGGGGCGTCCCGAGCAGTTTGCCGTGGTGATCCGGCATCGCGGCGCGGTCGTGGCCTCCGGCTCGACGGCGACGACGCCCAACTGGTGGGAACGGTTTCCGCCGGTGGATGGCGTGCTGTTGACGCGCGCGCAGACCCCGTTCGCGCTGATCGAGTACGACGCGTACAACCTGATCAAGCCCGCCGCCGCCGCCCGCTAGACCCGGCAAGGAACCTCCCCCATGGCGAAAAAGCCCATACTGACGCTGGACATTGGCTCGCACAGCCTCAAGCTGGCCGAGTTCATGGATGTACGCGGCGGGCTGGAGATGACCCGCTACGCGGTGAGCGAACTGGGCGTTGATCCGCAAAGCGACACGGACCGCTCCCAGTACATCATCACCACCATCCACGACCTGATCCGCGAGTCGGGTTGCAAGCCCGGGCCGGTACAAGTCACCATTTCGGGCCATTCGGTTTTTTCGCGGTTTGTGAAGCTGCCGCCGGTGGAGCCGGAAAAGGTCTTCCAGATCATCCAGTACGAAGCGCAGCAGAACGTGCCGTTCCCGATGAACGAGGTGGTCTGGGACTACCAGCTCATCAGCGGCGCCAGCGGCGATGTCGACGTGATGCTGGCGGCGATCAAGTCGGACATCATCGACGGAATATGCGATTGCGTGCGGTTCACGGGGCTGGTGCCGATTCTGGTGGATGTGGCCCCGATGGCGCTGTACAACGCGGTGCGCTACAACTACGACAACCTGCCGGCGTGCACGCTGGTGGTGGATATCGGGGCGCGCTCGACCGATTTGATCTTCATCGAGGCGGGCCGGATCTTCAGCCGCAGCGTGCCGGTGGCCGGCAACCAGATCACCCAGTTGATCATGAACGAGTTCGCGATCTCGTTCGACGACGCCGAGGCGATGAAGAAAGCCCACGCCTACGTGGCGTTCGGCGGGGCCTATGAAGGCCCGCAGAGCGAGACCGTCGACAAGGTCTCCAAGAGCGTGCGCAGCATGATGACGCGCCTGCACCAGGAGCTGAACCGCTCGATCAACTTCTATCGCAGCCAGCAGGGCGGCCAGCAGCCGGCGCTGCTGCTGTTGACCGGCGGCAGTTCGGTCATTCCGTATACGGACACCTTCCTGCGCGAAAAGCTGCGCGTCGAGACCGACTACTTCAATCCGTTCAACAACGTGGCCGTGGCCGAGCAGATCCCCGCCGAGCAGGTGGGGGCCCACGCCTGCGAGATGGGGCAGTTGGTGGGATTGGCCCTGCGCCAGTTGCATACTTGCCCGATCGAAGTCAACCTCCTGCCCCCGAAGGCCGAGGAGGAAAAGAAGTTCAAGCAGAAGCAACCCCTGTTCGCCCTGGCGGCCGCAACCGTTTTGATGATTCTGGCGATTTGGATCGCGTACTACGCGCGATCGGCCAAGGCCACCGAAATCATCCGCGGCCGCATCGAGTCGCGCGTCTCGGAGTTGACCACCATCGAACGGAACTTGATTGAAGCCGAAACCGCGATGAGCGGGGTGGAGAGTCGAATCGGCAAACTGACCCGCCTGGAGGCCAGCCGCGGGGTTTGGCGCAACCTGCTGGGTGAAATCAGCGGCGCCTTGACCGACGGCATGTGGCTGGTCCGGATTCGTCCGCTGGAGAGCCTGCCGGGCGAGACGCCGGTCGTTCCCGCGGCTCCCGCCGCGCGGGGGCGCCGGGGCGAGCCGGCCCCGCCATCCCCGGTCTCGGCCACCCGCGTCGCCGGCATTGAAATCGAAGGCATCGGCTACCGCGACAAGATCCGGTCCGGCGAAGAAATCAGCCAGTATCGCGACAAACTGCGCGAGTCGCCGCTGTTTTCCGAGAAGACGGAAATCACCTGGCAGCCCCCGGCCCGGCCGGATGCCAGCATCCTCGAGTTCAAGATTTTGGCCGTATTAGAGGAGCCGCAGGAGCTATGAGCCGCAAAAACATGCCGTTGTTGATCGGGATGGGAGCGGTCCTGCTGCTGGTGGTCCTGCTGGGCTACGTGCTCATCAATGTCCGGGGAAGCTACGAAGAAAGCCACATGGCGCTGAATCAGGCGCAGCGGCGACTGAACGACCTTTCCAGCCGCCCGGTCTTCCCCTCCGCCGGCAATGTGCAGGCCTTGCGGGAGCAGCAGGAGATCTTCGAGGACTACCTCGACGGGCTGTTTGCCTTCATGCGCGAAGGCCAGCGCCCGATGGATGCGCCGGACCGCGACCGCTTTCGCCAGCTTCTCGAGCAGACCCTCAATCGCCTGGTGCAGAATGCCCGGGCCAAGAACATCACCCTGCCGCCCGATTTCGCCTTTGGGTTCCAGCGCTACGTGGCGGGCAACCCGCCCGCCGACGGCGAACTCGGCCGATTGGCCGACCAGTTGCGGTCCGTCGCCATTCTCTGCCAGATTCTCTATGACGCGGGCATTGGTGAACTGGTCTCCGTGGAGCGCACCGTGTTCGAACGCGACGCCATGGCCGCTCCGCCGCCGGTGGAGGAGGAGTTTGTCCGCCGCCGCGGCCGCGGCCGCGAAGAGCCGGAAGCGCCGGTCGTGGACACGACCGCCCTGGTGCGGGATCCCGATGGCCTGTTTACCCGCGAGCGGTATGTGTTGACCTACCGCGCCCAGGACGCGACCCAATGGACCGTGCTGGAGCGCCTGTCGCGCGGCTCCCCGTTCGTGGTGGTCACCAAGGTGGATATCACCAACAGCTCCCGCCCGGCGGTGGTGCCGCCGCGGACCGAAGCGGCGGCCCCGGGCGCGGGCGCGGCTCCGGGCGGGCCGGCCGCTGCGCAACGCCCCGGCGCGGCGCGCGAAACGGAAATTCTTCCACGCGAATTGCGCGTGGTCGCCGGCCAGGAAATGCCCTTGGTGCGGCTCGAAGTGGATGTGTATCAGTTTGTCGACGCCTCCGTCGCGACAGGGGAGGAATCGTTGTGAGCCAGGCACCCCGCGGGAAACATGACTGGATTCGGGAGCACTATGAAAAGATGCTCCTGCTGGTGGCCCTGATTGCCCTGCTGGTGTCCAGTGTGCTGCTGGTCCAGCGCATTCAGGTCGGCAAGGAAACCGCCGCCTTCAGCCTGCAGCGCATCGGCTGGCGGGGGAGCCAGATCGCCCTGCGCGATACGGTGCCTTTCGACACCGTTTTGGCCGAGGCCCGCGCCGCGGCCACCGCGTCGATCTCCACGTCGCCGCGCACCACCGTCAGCGAAATGCGCGTCTCGTGCGTCAAGTGCGGCCGGCCCATTCCCTACGAGGCCGCCGAGTGCCCCTTCTGCCTGGCGGAACAGCCCGCCATCATCTCGATCCAGGAACTCGACACCGATGGCGACGGCATCCCCGACTGGTGGGAGCTGGAGCATGGCATGGACCCGCTTGATCCGAGCGATGCACACAAGGACCTCGATGGCGATGGCTTCACCGCGATCGAGGAATTCCAGGCCGGCACCGATCCGCGCGACCCCCAGTCCTTCCCCGATCCCATCGTGAAGCTCCGCGTGGGTGGCATCCGCCCCGTTCCCTTCTACCTGCGTTTCGTGGGCACCCAGCGCATGCCGGACGGCACCGAGCGCTACCAGCTCAACCTGCAGGCGGCCGACCGGACCTATTTCGCCCGCCTCGGCGAAGTCATTCTCGGGTACAAGGTCGAGGAGTACAACCCCAGCGGCCGCGGGGGCGAAACAATCACCATGGTCCGGCAATCCGACCAGTATTCCGTGGTGCTCGTCAAGGGGCGCCCGGTCACCGAGCAGGAACTGGCCATCCGCTTGGTCTGCCTGCTGGACCGGACGGCCTTGCCGGTGCTGCGCCTGAACGATGTCTTGACCCATCGCGGGGTCAATTACAAAATCGTTTACATCCACCGCGATAGCGTGGTAGTAAAACACGAAACATCCGGCGAAGAAGTGACCGTGCCCCTTCTGCGTTCAGAGGAGCGCTCGTTGTTGTCCGGTCGCCCGGCGGCTCCCGCCGCGGGGGCGGCGGCGGATTCGCCATGGTGAAGGCTTTTGAATGGAACCAGTAATGCAGATCCCGGGCGGGCGGTGCGGTTTTCCGCGCCCCCAGTCAGTCTCTAAGGAGGAAATCCTGATGAAATGGTGCATGGTCGCAGTGATGGCGGTGTCTTTCCTGATCGGTGGCGTGTCCCACGCCCAGACGGACGACTTTGATCTCGATGCCCTGCTGGGCGACTTTGACTCTCCCCCGGAGCAGGTCGACGACACCGTGGAAGCGGCCGAGGACCCGTTTGCGGAAGAAGCCGTGGAAGCGGCCGTCGATCCGTTTGCCGATGCCGCCGATTGGGACGCTGCACCTGAAGAGGAAATGGCGGACGATTTCGGCCTGGACGTCGACGTGGATGAAGCGCCTGTCGCGGACCTGGACTGGGATGCGCCGGCGGATGACGTCGCCGCGGTGGCCGCCACGGATGACTGGGATGCCGACGACGACTGGGCCGCTCCGGCACCCGCCGCCGATGACTTCGATCTCGGGCTCGACCTCGACGACGGCGAGGATGCCATCGCGGACGTTGATGATTTTCTCGGCGATTTCCTGACCGACGACGAACCCATGGCGGCGACGCCGGCCGTGGCGTCCGATCCGTTTGATTCTTTTGACTCCTTCGCTCCGGTCGCCATGCCGGAGGAAGACGACTTCGAAATGGGGTTCTACGATGACGAAGACGTCCTGGCCGAAGAGTCCTTTGCGCCGGTCGCGACGCCGACGCCGACGGTTGGCGCCCGGCGCCTTCCCCCGGAAGCAGTCCAGGGAATTGCCCGCGAAACCGCCCAGCAGGAAGAAGTCCGCCGCCAGGCCGCCGAAGCCTCCGCCCGCCGATCCGCCGAAAGCGGATTCCGCGCCCTCGGCGATGGCAACTTCGTCGCCGCCGAGAATGCGTTTGCCAGCGCCCTGTCGAATCTGCCGGATCGTCCCCAGACCGCCGACTTGCGCCAGCAGATCACCTGGGGCCTCGCCGAAGCCCGCTACCTGCGCGCCCGCGGCATGGTCCAGCGCCAGGAGCGCCTGGCGGATGCGCGCAAACTGATCGATAGCGCCCTCAAGGGGGTCCCCGATCACCGCGGTGCCCAGGCCTTGGATCGCCGCCTGACCCGGCTCGAAGCCCAGATGGCCCAGCCCAAGTCGCCGGCCATGCAGCCCGCCACCATCGAAAAGGCCAAGACGATTTCCCAGATGTTTGACGAAGCCCGTCAGTGGTACATGGTCAAGGACTATGACCGCGCTTCCGCCCTGTTCGAGCAGATCCTCCTGCGCGATCCCTATCACCGCAGTTCCATGCGCTATCTGCGCAAAATCGAGGAAGACAAGTTCAAGCTGGCCACGGTGGAGCGCCAGGCCCGCGTCCAGGGCATGCTGACCGATGTGCGCCGCAGTTGGAGCCCGCCCATTCGCGCCCAGATCGAAATCCCGGCGGAACTCGAAGGCGCCCCGGGCCGCGATCCGCGCCCCGAAGCCGAGCAGTTGATCGACAAGATGCAGCGCATCATCATTCCGGAAGTCCAGTTCCGCCAGGCCAACATCAGCGATGTCGTCAACTTCCTGGTCGATGCCTCCATCGCCGCCGATGCGGAAGGCGAGGGCGTCAACATCATCCTGAACCTGGGTGCGGGCACGGCGGGACCCGCCGCGCCCGCTCCGGCCGCGGCGCCGGCCTTTGATGACGATTGGGGCGATTTCGGCGGCTTCGACAGCCCCGCGCCCTCCGCGTCCATTCCCGGCATCCGCGATATCACCCTCAATCTCCGTCGCGTCAACATGCTCGACGCCATCAAGTACATCACCGAAGTGGCCGGCCTGAAGTACCGCATTGAAGGCCGCGCGGTCATGATCACCCCGCTCGACGCGCCCGTCGGCAACATCATCACGCGCATGTATCCCGTGCAGCCGTCCTTCATGGATGTCGTCATCGAGCGCTCCGCCCGCGATGACCGGGATTCCGAGTTCCAATCCATCGGCTCCCAGGTCAGCGTGACCCGCTCCGATGTGAAGGAATTCTTCGAGCGCACCGGCGTGCGCTTCCCCGCCGGCGCCTCCATCACCTACAATGCCACCATCAGCCAGCTCATCGTGGCCAACACCGCCGACAATCTCGAAACCTTTGAGCGCATTCTCCAGCAGATCAACGTGGTGCCCAACCAGGTTGAAATCGAGGCGCGCTTCATCGAAGTCGACCAGACCGACCTCGAAGAGCTCGGCTTGCAATGGATCCTCAACGACAACTGGGAAGTGGCCACGAGGAACGATGGCTCCGGCGGCCGTCTCCAGGTCAACGCCAATCGCTTTGGCGCCAGCCAGGGCCTGCGGTTCTTCGGCCAGGACACCGGCACCCTCGCCATCAATCCGGTTTCGTCGGTCGCCCGGTCCAGCTCCCAGAGCATGCTGGGCGGCATTCTCAGCGCCTCCAGCGTCCTGACCAATCCCGAGGTGAGCATCGTGCTCCAGGCGCTCTCGCAGCACGGCGGCACCGACCTCCTCTCCGCTCCGCGCGTCACCACCCGCAGCGGCGTCAACGCCCAGATCCAGGTCGTCAAGGAAATCATCTACCCCACCGAATTCTCCGTCACCCAGCCGTCCGTCGACAGCGACGGCAACGTGACCATGGGCCCGATTTCCGAGCCCGGCCAGTTTGAAACCCGCGAGACCGGCGTCATTCTCAATGTCACGCCCACGGTGGGGCCCGACGGCTATACCATCGACCTCGTCATGGCCCCGGAAGTGGCTGAACTGGTCGACTGGATTCAGTACGGCTCCGTCATCGAAATCCCGAGCGAATTCGGGTCGCAGCTTTGGACTTACAACATGCCCATGCCGGTCTTCACCAGCCGCAACGTCACCACCTCCATCGTGATTTGGGATGGCCAGACCGTGGTCATGGGTGGGCTCATCCGCGAAGAACTGACCACCATCAAGGACAAGATCCCGCTCCTCGGCGACATTCCGCTGCTGGGCCGTCTCTTCCGTTCGGAGGGTCAGTACAGCCGCAAGATGAATCTGTTGATTTTCGTCACTGCGCGGCTGGTAGACCCCGCCGGCCGGCCCATCCATCGCGAAGGCGTCATGGCCATGCCCGGCGCCGGGGTGGATACCGAGCTGGATTCCATGATGTAGATTCTATCGGCGCGGCGCTTGCCCCCTTCGGCCTTGTGCGTTGGGGGCGGCAACGTGGTTTTTTCCCAAGGGGCCCGGGCGGGGGATGCCGCCGGGCCGGGAGATTCTTTTGGCGGGAACGGTTCACGTCCCTGTGTTGCCGCGCTCTTCCATCCCAACATTTTACCATTCCACCATTCCACCATTCCACCATTCCAATATCCCAATATTCCATCATTCCATTCCTCCAGTATTCCCTCTCCCCATCCCCCCCCCCCCATGCCCGCCCAGGAATCATCCGTGCCTGACTCCGTCTTGATCGTGGATGGAACCGCGGTCGCCTATCGCGCCTTTTATGCCGTGCGCGACCTGTCCACGCGCGATGGCACGCCCACCAATGCCCTCTTCGGCTTTGTCCGCATGTTGCACCAACTCGAGGCCCGATGGCGCCCGGCGCGCATCGTGGTGACATTCGACGGCGGCTCGCCCGCCCACCGCCTGGAAAAATGCCCGGCCTATAAAGCCCAGCGCGCCCCCATGCCGGATGAGTTGCGCTCCCAACTGGCCCTCATCAACGAGTATCTGGATGCGGCGGGCGTTCCGCGGCTGTTGATCCCGCACCAGGAGGCCGACGACGTCATGGCCACGCTGGCCGCTCGCGCCGCCAATGCGGGGGCCACGGTCCGCCTGGCCACCAGCGACAAAGATCTCATGCAACTCGTCACCGACCGCATTCGCATCGTTCCGCCCGCCAAGGCGGATGCCGAAATGGGGCCCGCGGCGGTCGAGGCGAAAACCGGCGTCCCTCCCGGCCGCATTGTCGACTGGCTGGCCCTGATCGGCGACGCCTCGGACAACATTCCGGGCGTGCGCGGCATCGGCCCCAAAACCGCCACGCAACTCCTGGTTCGATTCGGTTCCCTGGAGAATTGCCTGGCCGGGATCGACCAGATCGAGTCCAGCAGTCTTCGCGAGAAACTGCGCGATGGAGAGGCCACGGCCCGCCTGAATGTGGAACTCATGCAACTGGATTTCCATGTTCCCGGTGTGCCGGAGTGGGGCGCCATCCCGCCCCCCGCGCCCGAACCCGCCAAGCTCAAGGCCTTTTTTGAAAAATACGAACTGCATCGGTTCGTCGCCGAGATGGGGGCCCCCCGGCCAGCGGCCGCGGCGGCAACCCCGGCGCCCCCCCCGTCCGATGGTCAACTCAGCCTGTTTTAGAATCCGGAAAGAAAGGAATCGGCAATGAAGCGAATACACGGGATGCTCTTGACTCTGGCAATCCTTGGCGCCGTCGGCGTGGCCTTCGCGGCGGTCACCTGCGAAACCGTCAAAATGAACGACCAAACCTGTGGCGCGCAGATGTGGCAGTGCAACCAGTGCGGCGCGGTCGGCTGCGACGATCTTTCGCGGGAATGCCCCGCCCTGCTCCAGGATCTCCATGCCGCGGAACGCCAGTGCGTCTATTGCGGCAGCAACGACTGGGCACCCCTCGAAGCGCCCGTCCCCGAAGCCCCGGACCCCGCCGAGTTGAACGGTTTCCATGGCGTGGAAAATTCCCCCCAAAGTTTTCCATAGCGTGGAAAAATGACGAAAAAGTTTTCCATGGCGTGGAAAACTGCCCTTGGATATTGAATATTGAATATTGAATATTGAACAATGAACATCGAGCATTGTCTCCTCCCGTTTTCCCATCGGACCCCTGTCTCCTGACCTCTGACCTCTGCCCCCCCGATCTCTCGTCATGAACTTCACCTCCAAGCCCCTCCGTATCGTCTTGCAGGCCATGTTGCTGCTGGCGCTGTTTGGGGGCGCGGTGGCCACGCGCCGCCATGTGCTCAACGCCCAGCGGCAGCTCACCCCGGACGGCTCCATCCCATTCACCCTGGAGAGCGCGCTGGCGTTTCGGCGCATTCAACTGGTCTATCGCGACGGGGACCTGCCGCGCGTGGACCGCGGCATCCAGTATCCCGATGGCGTGGTGACGCGCGAACTGGATACGCTGGGGGCGGAGCGGGCCTATGCCGAAGCCGCGCGGCGCTGGCCGGGCCTGATGCCCCTGGCGGAAAAGGTCCGCTGGCTGCATCTGCTCTGGTTCAGCCTGGCCATTCCCGGAATGTATTTCTGGATCAAGGCTTCCGGCGGGGGCGCGGTCGGTGGCTTCTGGGCGGCGGCATTCTTTGCGGTGGCGATTTCCGCCGTGGCGCGCTCCACCGGCCAGGAGCTGTCGCACGAAAACAACGCTCTGCCATTCCTGCTGGCCCACTTGGCGGCGGACGCCTGGGCGCGGCATCGAGCCGGCTCTCTCCGGGCGCGCGTGCTGGCGGGCGGGGTGGCGGCGGGCCTCGCCGCGCTGGCGCTGGCGGCATGGGATCTCGTTCAATTCTACCTGATCCTCTACATGGCCTGGGGCCTGGTTCGCAGCGTGCGGGGCCGACTTGGCCGGATGGAACTCTGGTCGTGCGCCGTGCCGATGATGGCGGTCCTGCTGGCGGCGGGCTTCCGCAACGACTACCTGCGCAGCCACGGTTTTCTGGTCTCGCCGGCCATGGGGTTGGGGTGGGGGATGCTCCTGGCGGGCGCGCCGGCGTCCCAGCGCCGGGGCTTGCCGGTGCGCCTGGTCCTGGGCCTGGCCCCGTTGGCGATCCTCCTGACGTGGTCGCACCTCTATCTGCCGGCCTATGGCCATTTCACCAGCCTGCTGTGGGCCAAGCTGCGCTTTCTCAATATTCGCCCGGCCGACCCCGCCCAGCTCACCTTCGAACAGCGCATTCTCTGGGTCCCGGCCCTGCACTCGACCTCGTGGCGAATGATCTGGCTGTGGTTCCCCGCGCTTTTGGTGTTGACGGCCATCGCGTCTTGGGGTTTAATGAACCGGACTATACGTCATCGGCGTGGTTCGTCCGCCGCCCCCTCGAATCTCTTTTACCTGCTGGCCTCGTTTGTCGCGTTTATCCTGTTTTTTCGTTTTCATGTGTGGGTGGCGGTGTTTGCCTGCGGAGTGGTCGGCCTGTGGGCCGGCGAAGTGGACCGACCGTCCGGCCGTTCCATCCGCGGGGTTTGGATCTTATTGTTGGCGGGTCTCCTGATGGAAGCCTGGCAGCCGTGGGTCGGACCGGTCCAGAGGCGGCCCCGCGCGGAGGCCGCGCCGGAAGCCCCGGATTGGCAGGGCCCGCTCTTTTGGGGTCGCCCCAACGTCTATGCCGCGGAAACCGAAGAATTGATGCATCATCTCATTACATACGTCGCTCCCGAGCCCGTTCTGGCCAACTTCGGCATCAGCGCGTCCATCGCCGCCTATGGCGGTTGCCCGGTCGTGCTGCACCCGAAGTTCGAGTCGCCCGACATCCGGCGCAAGGTCGAAGACTACGGCCTGGCGCTGTTCCACGGCGACGAAGCGGAATTCCGCTCGTGGATGGAATCGAAGGGCGCCACCGTCTATGTCCATTCCATGGGCGAGTTTTCGGAGATCCAGCCCGGCCATCAAATGCGCTACATGGTCGACGCCTTGGATCCGTCCCCCAACGCGGCCGCCCGCCTGTTCGAGCAGCGTCCCGAGGAACTCCAGCACTTTGTCCCGCAGTTCGCCAACCGCAAGTATCGGGTCTATCGGCTCAAGCACAGTCCGGTATCCGCCCGGCTTTCCCAGACCCGTGCCGAACAGGCCCGCGAGGCGCTGGAATCCGGCGAAATCGACGTGGCCGAATGGAAGGCCGCCCATGCGTTGCGCATGGATGATGGTAACGAAGAGGCCCAGGATGTCTTGCGGACGGTTTTGCGGCTGCGCGATGCCGGGTTCCGCGACGACGACATGGGCAGAGCCTTCGGCGAAGCCTCCCCCCTGGCCCCGACCGCCCCTTGGTGATGCGTTCATGAACACAGGATCTTGCGTGGCCCTGACGGGGGGGATCGCTTGCGGCAAAAGCGCGGTTGCGAATCTTTGGCAAGGCTGGGGCGCGGATGTGCTCGATGCGGATGCCGTGGTTCACGAGCTCCTCGCGGCCGGCGGCGCGGCGGTGGATGCCGTCGCGGCCGGGTTCGGTCCGGACGTCCGCGCGGCGGATGGCGGCATCGACCGCGCCCGGCTCGGACAGATCGTCTTCGCCGATGCCGACGCGCGCCGGCGTCTGGAGGCGATCGTGCATCCGGAAGTCATCCGCCGGATGCGTGCGTGGGCGGAGGGAATCCGTCGCGGTGGACGCTTCGGCGTGGCCGTCGTTCCACTGCTCTTCGAGGCGGGCCTGGCGGCCGGCTTCGATGCGGTGGTGTGCGTCGTCTCCGCGGAATCGACGATATTGGAGCGGCTCGCCTCCCGCGGCCTTTCGCCTGAAGAGGCGCGGGCGCGCATCGCCAGCCAATGGCCGGTGGGCGACAAGGCGTCGCGCGCCGATCATGTGATTGAAAATAACGGCAGCCTGGCCGAACTCGAAACCAAGAGCCGGGCCTTGTGGAACCTTCTCATGCAACCAGGAGACTGAAAATGACCAACGAATCCAAACCGCCCCGCAAACCCCGCAAACCGTCCGGCGCCGCCTCGATCGGCAAACGCCGCGGCCGTCCGCCCAAAAACCGCTCCGACGACGAACAGACGAAGCGCGGGGATGTCGCCCTCCCGGCTTCGTTGCTGGATACTACGATTTCCGACGGCGAAGAGTATCGCCCCGGCAGCCAAGGCCCGGCTCGCGCCGTCCCCGAGGCCGCCCCCGAGCCGCCCGCCGCGGCCGAGCAACCCTCGATGCCCAGGCCGGCCCCGGCCCCGCGCGCGCCCGAATCCGCTCCCGCCCCCTCCGCCTCGTCCGAGACGCCCTCCGCGGCGCCCCAGGAACCGTCCGCGCCACCAACCAATGACTCCGGCCCGTCCCAGCCCCAGGGGCCGCGCCCGCCCTATCCGCAAGGTCCGGGCGGACGCCACAACGATCGCCGCTTCGATCGGAACCGCGATCGCCGGCATGGCGGGCAGAACTTCCCGAACCAGAACCGGCCGCCGCGCGTTCCCCTGACCCCCGAAGAGGAAGCCGCCCGCGCCGCCCAGCAGGCCGCCGCCCGCGCGGCCGCCGAAGCCGCCGCCGCCGAACGCGCCAAGATGGCCCGCGTCTTGAAGCTCAACGAACTCCAGCAACTCACCGTGCCCCAACTCAAGGAGCTGGCCGACAGCTATCAGCTCGTCGATCTCGGCGCCCTGCGCAAGCATGAGCTGATCTTCGAGATCCTCAAGGCCAACGCCCGCTGCAACGGCACCATGTTCGTCCGCGGCGTCCTCGAAATCCTGCCGGACAACTTCGGCTTCTTGCGCTCGCCCAACAACGACTACCTGCCCTGTCCCGATGACATCTACGTGTCGCCGTCGCAGGTCCGCCGCTTCGCCCTGCGCACCGGCGATCTGGTCGAAGGCGAAATCCGCTCCCCCAAGGAGAAGGAGCGCTTTTTCGCCCTGCAACGCGTCATTACGATCAACGAAGGCCCCCCCGAGGGCCAGCGCGGAAAAATTCCTTTTGAAAACCTCACGCCCCTCTTCCCGGAAGAGCGCCTGGTGCTGGAAATCAAAAGCCAGAACAACGTCAACATGCGCGTGATGGACCTGCTGACGCCCATCGGCAAGGGACAGCGCGGGCTGATCGTGGCGCCGCCGCGCACCGGCAAGACCGTCCTCATGCAGATGATGGCCAACAGCATCTCCGAGAACAATCCCGAGGTGAAGCTTTTCATCCTGCTGATCGACGAGCGCCCCGAGGAAGTCACCGACATGGAGCGCAACACCAAGGCCGAGGTCATCGCCTCGACCTTTGATGAGCCCCCCGACCGGCACGTCCAGATCGCCGACCTGGTCATCGAGATGGCCAAGCGCCAGGTCGAGGCCGGCAAGGATGTCGTGATCCTGCTCGATTCCATCACGCGTCTCGCGCGGGCCTACAACACCCTCCAGCCGCACAGCGGCAAGATCCTCTCCGGCGGCGTGGATGCCAACGCGCTGCACAAGCCCAAGCGCTTCTTCGGCGCCGCCCGCAATATCGAGGGCGGCGGCAGCCTCACCATCATCGCCACGGCCCTGGTCGATACCGGCAGCCGCATGGACGAGGTCATCTTCGAGGAGTTCAAGGGCACCGGCAACATGGAGATCTGCCTCGACCGTTTCCTGGTCGACAAACGCATCTTCCCGGCCATCAACATCGAGAAGTCCGGCACCCGCAAGGAAGAAAACCTGGTGCACAAGGATGAACTCAGCCGGGTGTGGATCCTGCGCAAGGCCCTCAACGGCGTTCCCGCCGTCGAAGCCATGGAACTGCTGATCGGCCGTCTCAAGAAGACCAAGAACAATCTTGAATTCCTGATGACGCTGCAGGGATAATCCCCTTCATGAGTTCCATCGCCCTCCAGGCGCATGCCGGGCGGGAGGCGCGCCAGCCTTGGGTGCGCGCCGCCCTGTTCGCGGGTGCCCTGGTCGTGTCCCTGGCGTTGCATGGACTGCTGCTCGTGGATATTCCGCTGGTGCCCGTCGGGCGTCCGTCGGCCTCGTCGCTGCGCACCGTCCAGCCCCTGGTCATGGGCGAGGTGCGCCCGCTGCCGGATCTGTCGAACCTGACCCAGCCGGCCGTCTTTCATCCGGAGGATCCCAACGCCTTCCGCGAGGTGGACGCCCGGCAGCAAGACCTGTTGGAAGACCTGCGCGCCGGCGCGGAAGCCATCCCGTTCGAATTCGACTCGCCCGCGGGGCCGGCCGCGCCACCCCCGATTCCGGAGGCGGCCGCGGCATTCGACCTGCGCCGCGAGATCTTGCAGATCGAGCAACGTGCGGCCGCCGCGGAACTGGAATCACTGCCGCGCCGCGTAGCGCCCGCGCTGCCGCGCACCGCCGAGGCGCCGGATGTGACCCTGCCGGCCGATGCGGAGGCCATCGCCGCGGCATCCGCCGCCGCGCGTACGGGTGCCGCCTTTCCCTCCGTGGGTTTTCAGCCCACGGCGCTGCCCGACCCCGGCGCCATGATGGATGCGGCGTCCACCGCCGAACCGACCGAGACCCAGCGCCTCAGCGAACAGGCGGCCCTGATTCGCGAGGCCCCGGCGGATGTCACGGATATCGAACCCATCGAGCGCCTGCTGGCGGTCAATGTCACCACCTTCCGCGCCACCGACGAGAACGCGCTCTATTTCGAGTTTGCCATCACCCGCGCCGGCACCGAGGCGCTTCCGGTGCTGCCCAAGGATGTCCTGCTCATTCAGGACTGCTCGGAAAGCATCACCCGCACCAAGCTGGAGTTTTTCAAGGACGGGCTAGTCGACTACCTGCGCACGCTGACGACGGTCGACCGGTTCAATATCATGCGCTACAGCGATACCCCGGTGCTTTGCTTTGACGACTGGCAGCCGGCCACGGCCGAATCGCTCACCGCAGGCGCGCGCTTTGTGGAGGCCATGCGGGCCCGCGGCCAGACCGATCTCTTTACGCCGCTGCAACGGGTACTGAGCCTTCACCCGCCCGGCGGGCGGCCCATGATTGCCGTGCTGATGACCGATGGCCGGCCCACCATGGGCGCCATCGACAGCTCCGAAATCATCGCCCGGTTCAGCCGCGCCAACGCCGGGCGCATCTCCGTCTTCACGGTCGGCGCCGGCACCCGCGTCAATACCTTCCTGCTCGACCTGCTCGGCCACAACAACCGCGGCGGGTCATGGATCATGCCCCTGCGCGAGGAAATCCCGGATGCCGTTCGCCGTACCGCGCGCGAACTCTCGCGCCCCGTGTTGGCGAACCTGGAATACCGGTTCTCCGGCGACTCCGCGGCCGAGGTCTATCCCGGCACCCTCACGCATCTGTATCTGGACCGCCCCTTGCGGCTGGTGGGCCGCGCGCCGCTCCACCAGCAAACCGCCGTGCTGCAAATCGTCGGCGAATCCGGCCCGCAGCGCCGCGACATGGTCTTTACCCTCGACTTGGCGCTCGCGGCCGACGGCGGTGAGGGCATCCGCCGCGAATGGGTCGCCCAAAAAATCTACAAGCTGATCAACGACCATCTCATCAGCGGCCGCGACGAGATTCTCCACGAAATCCGCGACCTCTCCCGCCGCCACAACGTCCCGCTCCCCTACGGCGTCGACTTCCCCCTCTGACCCCTGCCGCCGGGCCTACCGGGCCGATGAGAACAGCCGGCTACGGATTTCACGGATGACACGGATCCGAACCCTGGATCTTTGGATCCAATCCGTACAATCCGGTGCGTCAGGACAAGTCGGAGTTGTCTATTCATATGAAAGGAGATGAACTTGCTAATTGAATGTACGGCAAGTAGCCCATGCGGCGGCAAAAGGAGCAACCCCCAAGCCGAAGCCCGCAACG
>Ga0334882_1000164_pt1 | contig 118871 bp, 176 predicted proteins | sample GraSluR1_MG_5_FD_207226 | JGI IMG/M metagenome (GOLD analysis project Ga0334882, IMG submission 207226) | Sludge microbial communities from methane-producing bioreactor in Wageningen University, Netherlands - Granular Sludge_15_04-R1 | ecosystem: Engineered > Bioreactor > Anaerobic >...
AGGGAAAACCACCCTTGGACTAAGGGAAAACCACCCTTGGACTAAGGGAAAACCACCCTTGGACTAAGGGAAAACCACCCTTGGACTAAGGGAAAACCACCCTTGGACTAAGGGAAAACCACCCTTGACAAAAAACAAAAAGTGTGGTATAATAGATAAGTCGAAAATAAAAAAAGAGAAAGGTGTCCGTTAGGACAACAATATCCAAAAAAAATACACTAAATACGGATAACGAAATATATCCCCGTTTGATAACAAAAAAATTATTAAATATAATAAGGAGTAAAGCTTGGCAAAAAAATTACAACAATTTTATATACTTAAATTTACTTCCGATAGATTAAAAAAAGAAAAATATAGCATTGACATATCCCTAAATGAAGCAAAAATAAATGGCGAAGTTATTACAATTAATAATTCAGAATTACTCAGAACATATTTCAAATATAAGAATATAGAATTTGACCAAAATAAGGTTGACGAATTACTATATTTGAGACAGAAAATAAAAAAACAAGCAAATAACGAAAAAAATATAGAAAAAATTCAAGATATTACAAAAAAAATAGAAGGCATTCTTTTCATAGAAGATTTGGTAAGTATTGAATTTAAAAATAAAACACACTATATGGACATATTGAAAAGAAAGGGTTTCTATATAAATGGTATTCGATTTTCCCCTTTTATGGCCTCAGCGGGGATGATTAGAAAAAATACCGCCATGTTTATAAACAACAATATCAAACATCCAATAATGGATATACTTGAAAACGGAAGAAACGAAACTGTACCACTTGTACCCGCAAAATGGGGTGCATATTTTTCTTTATATAGCTCTTCTACCTTACCCGTTTCTTTTCCAAAATTTGCTGTTATAGCAGACAAAGAAATAGAGACTATACGAAATGTAGACTTTGTGGAATACCAAGGGGAAAATAAAGACGACACAGTAACAGAAAAAAACCACAAATTAGTATTAAATGCATTTGATGGACAGGGATTGATTTCCCCGAGATTAGCAAAAAAATGGAGTGATGAATTAGAATTAGGTTATACATTTAGTTGTGCAATTATTCGTGCTCCTTTTCTAAAAGGGCTTGTTGTAACATTTGATACTGATTTATTTGCAACACAAATTGCAAAAAAATATAATTTCACGGATATATATGGCATTGAACGAGATATACGAGATTATGACCTGATTATATCAGAATCCATGTTTAAACTAAAAGACTCCTATGATAATACAGAAGACTATATAAAAAAATGCCATATTAATAATCTCGGTTTTTCGATTGCAAAAGTAAACCCAGAAAAAGAAAAATCTCATTCCAGAACAAGTTATCAATTTTTACAGGTTTTAGATTTAAATGCGGGAGACATAGCTATTTTTTCAAAACCAACAATTGATTGGTTTAGAAATATTAGCGGAAATGACCCAACCTCAATGCTTCTATACGCAACCGGAGAAAATAAGCTTGAACCAAAAGATTTTGATAAAATGGATATTGCCACAAAAGCCATTGCAATAAATCCCCTCTTAGCCAGAGATACCTATATCCAAAATAAATTTATAAAAACAATTTATAAAAAGAAAAAAGAAGCATATATGGGGAGTTTGTTGATAAACGCAAATTATCAATTTATGGTCTCAGACCCTTATTATCAAGCGTGTCATTTTTTTGGTTTAAATATACAACCCCTACTAAAAGAAGACCAGTATTATTCTGAATACTGGCTTGATAGAAATATATACAAAGTTGTGGCAATTCGAAGCCCAATTGTACACCATTCGGAAATAAATGTTTTAAATTTTACAAAAGATGAAGATGTCAAAAAATGGTATAAGCATGTCCATAGTGGTATTATATTCCCCGCAAATGGCATAGGTACAGATTGTGTCATTCACGGGGGAGCAGACTTTGACGGTGATTTAATATGTACAATAAATAACCCAACAATTATTAAGGGGAAGATACCCTCGCCTCCTATTATGTATGAAAGTAAAAATTCAGAAAAAAAGGTTGTAGATTCAAGAAATGACTTAGAACAAGTTGAATGCCAATTAAATGGATACAACAGTAAAGTTGGCTATGCTACAAATATATCAAGTTCTTTATATTGCCTGCTTGAAGAATATCCCGAAGGTAGCATAGAGCGAACAAAAATACAAAATCGTTTAAAAATAGGAAGAGCCATTCAGGGGGAGATTATTGACAGCGTAAAGGGATTACAAGTACCCCCATTTCGAGAACATTGGGTAAAATACAAAAAAATAACAGAGGATATGTCTCACGAAGAAAAAAAAGACCAAGAAATAAACAATGCTATCCTCTGCAAAATCAGACCTTCCTTTTTTAGGTTTTTATACCCTCATTATATGACCCGTTATAACAAAGAAATAAAAAAATATAATTTGTATAGTTTACTTGAATTTGGCAAAACATTTTCGGAAATTATAGCCAAAGACAATAAAACAAAAGAAGAAGAAGAATTAATTAAAAAATATAAATTCCATTCTTTCTTTTTAGACAATAACTCCGTTGTCAATAGGATTAGCCGATATATGAGAACTTCTCTTGGATTGATTGCAAAATATTCCCGCAAAGCTTCGGGGGAATTTGACTATAGCATACTGCAAAATAGAAATATACAATTAGACGATAAAAAAATAAAAGATATGAAAAAACTATTGCTGGAATATAAGACATTTAAACAAGATTTGCGAAACAAAAAAGAGGGGCAATATACAACGCTAGAACTTTTTACAGAATATCTTAGGGGAAAAAGTTTGTTAATAAGCACAAATGACAGCGAATTAGCAAATTATGCTGTTGAAATAACCTACGGGGATGAAACAACAATGGTTGAATTTCCTTGGAAGATGTTTCCCGAAGGCATATTGGAAAACATTATTAGAAATTCTAACGGAAAATTATTGTTTCCCGTTGAAGATAAAGATGGCGAAATAAATTATTTATGGAACAAATATACGCTAAAAGAATTTTCTTTAGAAGATTTATATGGAGAAAACCAATATGAGAATTAAAAAACGTTTTTTGTTTGACGAAGAACAAGAAGCAGAAAGAATAATTGCCCAAGGTTTTCAAAACAATAAAATAGACTATAAGGAAATGTATTTAGTTGCCAAATACTTTAGAGAGAAATATAACTTGGGTGCTATTCGCCTAGAAAATAAATTAATTGAGTTTTGCAAACAATACGATAAAAATTTTAACCCTATTGCCAATAGAGAAGCAATTTCCAAATGGATAAATTCCGCAATAAATTATAAGTTAAGGAAAATTGAAAAAATAGATATTTCCAAAAAAGAAATTGAAATTCTCAAAAAAATCGAATATAACCGGGATAGAAAACTTTTGTTTATGACCCTTTTATTTTCCAAAGCATTAAAAGTTGGTAATACCAGAAGAAATACCCCAACATATAAACCTTCCAACAATTACTATATTCGCTACGGAAATTTCAAAGACATTATAGAAATGTCTGAACTTGCTAACATAAGTGAAACAAAATTTGCTAAAATATTAAATAAATATAAACATATGTTCATATTTTATACACCAGAAAAAGAGTTAATAAAATTAGAATTCGTAGATAAAAAACCTAAAAACACAATATCTATAACAAATTTGGATTCTCCCTTGGAAAGTTACCAAGAAATTTTTGGCAAAAATATGACCTATTGTGAAATTTGCGGTACAGAAATTTTTAAACGCAGTAGAAACCAAAAATATTGTAAAGATTGTGCTCATAAAATAAGAAATGAAAAACAAAAAAAGCTAATGAGAGAAAGAAGAAATTAAAAAAAATTTTGAATATGTTAGCATTCTTGGTTTTTTTATAATTAAGTGAATGGTAAGACAACTACAGTTTTTGGCAAAAATGTTAACAAAAGATAAAATATGGTACTTAGTTAAAAACTTTTATTTTTTTATCCCTTTTATTCGTTTTTAGCTAAGGGTGCAGAGGGCGGGGCACAGGCTTGAAAAAGCTGTTCCAACTTTCCGATTATAGGAACTTAAAAATGTTTAAATCGGATATTTTTTATAAATTTTTATTCTATTAGAAAACCAAAATAGGAGATAAAATGAAACAAGCAAAAAATAGAAAATTCAGAACATATCAAAATTACATGGATGAAAAAATTATTACACTTTTGGAAAACGAAGATGAAGAATACAATAAAGAAGACAACGAAGAAGAAGGCATTGAAATAGAAAGAACATACAATAGATTTATCTTTTTATAAAAAATAAATAGGAGGGCAAGTGGAAAATATATATAAAAATAGAGAATATCTTATCAAAGATAGAACTTATGGGTCTAATTTACACAATTTTTTTATTCGTAAATTATTAATTTCAGACAATGCCGCTCCTAAAAACCAAACACTCGGGTGTGATGTAAGTCACTGGAATGGTTTTTCAGACTTTCACAAAATGAAATCCCGAGGGATGCAATTTGGTATAAGCAAGGGCGCGGATGTTGGCTCTGCTTCGAAAAAGCCTTTTGTTGACCAACGGGCCGAATATAATCAAATTGGGATAAAAAATGCGGGGATGTTAGCCGGGGGATATTGCTGGCTAGACCCCCATCCATATACTACCCCAGAGGAACAGGCTAATTTTTATTTAGATGAATTTTATTTTAAATATGAAACACAAATACCCCCCTCGTTAGATTTTGAAGATAGGAATGTCATTTCTTGGGGGGATATGTTGTGGCGAGCACAAGTTTGGTTAGAAGTTGTGGAAAAGAGAACGGGGAAAATACCTATCGTGTATACTTCCCCGGGCTATATGTCAAATTTTGATAAAAAGAAATCATCTTTTCTTGCTCGCTACCCACTTTGGATTGCACATTATATACAAAGAACATATCCAACAATTCCCTATCCTTGGACAGAATATACTATTTGGCAATATTCGGATAGAGGGCATTATCCTTATTATATTTATAATTCAAACACAATGCACGGAAGGGAATGGGGTAGTGATAGCAGTTATTTGGACATGAATTGGTTTAATGGTACATATCAGGATTTATTAAAATTCTGCAAAACACAGGAATTACCAAAACCAGAACCTCCCGATGAAACACCCTCCGATGACATTTTATTTAAAGTAAAATGTATTGCTTATTTGCTAAATGTAAGAAGTGGCCCAAGTACTCGCTATAGTATTGTTAGCACTATTGGCGCAAATTCCGTTCACAATGTATATGAGGAAAAATATGGTTGGTATCGCATTGGGGAAGATAAATGGATTAGCGGTACATATGCCAAAAAACTAGAGGGAGAAGACGAGATATCCCCACTATTCAAGGCTAAATGTATTGTAACCGCATTAAATGTTAGAAGTGGCCCAAGTACATTATACGGAATATTGGGACAAATCAAAAAAGATGATGTGGTGAGTGTATATGAAGTTAAAAATAGTTGGTATCGTGTGCAGGCCCGGGGAGAATTATGGGTTAGCGGTTATCCAACATACATGAAGCGTATATAAAAGGAATTATATATGAAAATAAAATATTTATTTTATAAAATAAGAATTTACGGCAAGGAGGTTACAAATGTCATTTGTACCAATAATTAAAACAGTAAATCTTTCTGAAACAGATAATGCGGTTCTCGATGGTATTGAGAGCAATACCAATTCTGGTTCGGTGGTTGGCGGGGGTACAGAAGCAGATGCATTGAGAGTAACCATTGCTAACAACTCAACAGGCGTTCTCAGCGTTGACGATGGCGGTGGCGCGCTTACCGTTGATGGGACAGTAGCAGTTACCCACGATGCGCTGACCGAGCTTGGCAATGCAATAGATACTGAGGTTCAAGTGGATATTGTTGGTGCTTTACCCGCAGGAACGAATAACATTGGAGATGTCGATGTCCTTACCTTACCGAGTTTACCTGCTGGCACTAACGCAATCGGCAAGCTAGCCGCCAACTCAGGGGTAGACATTGGAGACGTGGATATTCTAAGCATAGCCGCAGGGGATAACAATATCGGCAATGTTGATGTTGTAACTTTACCGAGTTTGCCCGCAGGCACTAACGCAATCGGTAAGCTGGCGGCTAATTCGGGTGTGGATATTGGTGACGTGGACGTGACCAGTATTGCCGCTGGTGAGAACTATCTCGGTGAAGTTGGCATGCCCGACACGGTAATCACGATAACCTGTACGCTGAACACAAGCGCCTATGCCAGCGGTGACACGCTGTTTGACACGCAGGAAATCGCGGGAGCGGTACGCGTGAACGGTGACAGTTGTATCTTGCAATCCGTGCATGTGATTGACATTGACGACCAGGGTGTTGAGATGGACTTGATTTTCTTCAACGCCAACACCAGTTTGGGTACGGAGAACAGCGCGCCAGATATTAATGACACGGAGGTCTTGACCACACTTGGAAAGGTGAACATAGCGGCAGGGGATTACATTGACCTTGGCGCTAACCGAATCGCCACAGTTGACGGGTTAGGGCTTGTCCTGAAAGCAGGAGCGGCCACGACCAGCCTGTATGTGGCGGGTATCACACGGGGAACGCCAACCCACACGGCCACAGGGCTTACTATCATGTTTGGCTTTTTGAGAAATTAGGAGGAACAATATGAGCCTCAGACACAGGCGATTGAACTATAAGATGCGGATAACCAGTCCGCTTCAGATTAGCGGTTGCACGTTGTGGCTTGACTTCTCGGATGCCAGCACGCTGTTCACGGATGACGGTGTGACCAATGTTGCCAGCAACGACGACCTGATTTACCGCGCTAATGATAAGAGCGGAAATGGGATTGACCTGAAGCAGGCGACAAGTAATTATAGACCGCTTTACAAAACAAGTTACAAAAATGGTTTGAGTGCGGCACAGTTCGATTTGGATGTACTAAGTACAGTAAGTATTCCCTATACAACCGTATTTTCTACCGAACAAAGCACTATAGTTGCAGCCTGGTATCCTTATTACCAGCATGCGTGGCTTTGCTCTTGGTGGGAACCAGTGCAAAATAATCAGGTTATTTTGACAATATATGACAATGTAATTTATTCTGCACACACCCCTGGGATAATTGGAGTGGCAGATACCGATTATTCGTGGAGAATAAACGCAGGCGTTGCCGCAAGTAATGGGTTGAATTTGTATAAAAACACTACATTAATAGGAAGTGACCCCACGCAAGGCTCATTATCTGCGGCAAACGCAACATTTGATATTGGTGCAACTTGGGGGAGTGCACAGCGGTTCTACGAGGGCGAACTCATCATCTACAACAAAGCCCTATCCGACAAAGAGCGGATAGCACTGGACGCTTACCTCAACCGCAAATGGGCAATTTACTAGGAGGCACTTATGGCAAAAGAAATCTCGGCTAGCGGGTGTCTAGGATAAAATATGACCGTCACGACTGGTAACTCAATCGGCTTACTGTTAGTTCTAACAGAGCAAGGAGTAAATTATGAGTAAAGAAATTCAGGAGAAAATCTAATGAGCAATGAACTTCAAGCATTTCTATCTACAGGGTCAACGCTTTATGCGCTCCTGCTCAACTCAGTCGGGCAGGTGTGGAACGGGTCTGCTTTTGAAGCGGTCAATGGCGATAATTGGGCGACCTATGATATTGCATTAACCGAAAGCGTGGCAGGGCTTTACACTGCCGACATGCCTGCCGTTGATGCGGGTGTTTACTCGTATGTGGTCTACAATCAAGCAGGGGATAACCCGGCAAACACCGACGAATGGGCGGGAAACGGGTATCTGGAGTGGGATGGGACAACCGTTTTACCACTTTCAACAATAGAAAATGGTGTAGACCAATTAACAAGCGGTAGCGCAACCCTTGAAACAAAAATAGACGCAATAAACACCGACTCATTACTGGATGCCATTGTCGAAGACACCTATACTTTACAAGACTTCTTACAAATTATGGGTGGTGTCTTAGCAGGCAAATCAAGCGGCGGTGGTACAACAACAATAACTTTTAGAAACATTTCTGATTCGGGCAGTGTTATTGAAGCAACCGTTGATAATGACGGAAATAGAACAGAAGTTCTACTAAATACATAAAAGGAGAATAAATTATGACAACAGGAGTTATTTCTAATTATTTAGAAAATAAAATTTTAGACCATACACTAAGAAATAGTGCCTATACTTCTCCGGGCGAAGATATTTATATAGCTTTGTTCACGGATGATACCGCCCAAGACGATGCCAATAGCGGCACAGAAGTTAGCGGCGGGGATTATGCAAGGGTACAAGTAACAGCATGGAATGCCCCATCAAGCGGTTCAACAGCAAACACAAGCGATATTACTTTCCCAACAGCTTCAGCAGATTGGGGAAATATACGTTACGTGGGTATTATGGATGCTTCTACAGAAGGTAATCTTTTATTCTGGGGGCAGTTAGATGAAGACAAAGATGTTACCAATGGGGATACATTCAGTGTCTCCGCAGAAGATTTGGACATATGGTTAGGTGGTGCATTTAGTACCGCATGTAGTGGTTCAGTTATTAATCATACCCTAAGAAATACCGCAATGGGTGTTTCAGGGTCAAAAGTTTATGTAGCGTTATATTTTGACGACCCCACAGCCGCAGATGTTGGCACAGAAGTTAGCGGAAGTGCGGGTTATTCTAGAAAAAATATCACAGATTGGTCTGAACCCGTTTCCGGTTCTACAGTAAATGTAGCCATTGAAGCATTTGGTGCGGCAAGTTCTACTTGGGGCACAATTAGCCATATTGGTATTAAAAATACAGAAGGGCCAACAGGCGGAGATTTACTTTACTATGGTGCTTTAACAGACAGTAAAACTGTTGGCAACGGGGATACATTTAGATTTTCAGCAAGTGCACTTTCAATTACAATTGACTAACAATTGATTAATATAAAATAAAACTTTTATATCTCTGGCATGTGGGTTATTTATAACACTATAATTTTCGTGTGCCGCCTGCTCAGAAGGGAGGTTGCATATGGAAAAATATGAAAATTATATTTTATTAAATAGTTACTTTGGAGAAAAATACTTTACTAATTTATATTTTCCAAACTCTCTTTATCCAATAAATGCCACTGGCGAATTAAATATACAATCTAATCTTTTGGTTAGTTCTAATGTTTTACATGCCACACATGAAGGTATGTCTACATTATCAACACAATCTAGTTTGTCAACTAGTGCTAATGTTCTACACGCCATACACGAAGGCGTGTCCTCATTATTAACACAATCTAACTTATTAACTGTTGGGAATATCCAACACGCAATACACGAAGCAATAGCAAGCCTAATAGTACAATCTCAACTGTCAAGTGCTTCTGATATTACACATGCCATTCATGAAGGACAAAGCGCATTATTAACACAATCTTCATTACTTATAACCCCTTCTTTAGAGGAGGGTATATGGGACGGGATATCTTCTTTATTGGGTAGTTCTAATTTATCTGCTATCGGAAATATCGAAGAAGCAACACATGAGGCTGTTTCTAATTTAATTTCACAATCACAATTACTTATAAGCGGCATTCTTGAACAAAAAATTAATGAAGGTATTGCAACTCTAATAACACAAAGTGATTTAGAAATAAGTTCTGCTGTTGAACAAGCAATATTTGATGCCAATGCAATATTAATCGGGCAATCTCAATTAACTACTATTGGAAACATTGTACAGGCAATACAAGATGGTTTTGCGGCATTATCAACACAATCACAAATAACAACAGATTCCAATATTTTACAAGCGATACAAGAAGGAACAGGAACATTAATTTTACAAGCGGTGCTTTCTGTTGTAGGAAATACAGAACAAGCAATACACAATGCTGTTAGTGAACTGTTGGTGGAATCAGATTTATCTCTTGCCTCTGATGTTGTACAAGCGATACACGAAGCAGTTTCTTCTTTAGTGGGTCAAAGTGTTTTATCTATATATGGAAATATTGAGCAAGAAATTCATAACGCTTTAGCAGAATTGGCTTTGCAATCAACTTTGTCTATTATTGGAAATATTGAAGAAGCAGTTCACAACGGCCTAGCTGTTCTAACTACACAATCTCAATTTGGAGTAGTTGGTAATGTTGAAGAGGCAATTCAAGAAGCATATACTAATTTAATTTCACAGTCCCAACTAAATTCAACAGCCAATATCCAAGAAGCAATACACTTAGCGTTTAGCAATTTGTTTGTTCAGTCAGAATTAACTTCTTTTGCAAATATCACAGAGGCGATTCTTGAAGGAGAATGTGATATTTCCACAGATTCCCAATTAGAAATTCTTGGGCAAAAAACAGAAGCCATTTCTGAGGGACATTCTTCTCTAATAATTGAATCCTCTTTTTCTGTAACAGGAAGTATAGAACAACCTATTTGGGAAGCAGAAAGTGCTCTTATTGGGCAAAGTAATCTTCTTGTATATCCGCATACGGTTAGCGTTGAGGAAGGGCAAGCATCTATTCTAATTACTTCCGAAATGCTGATTTCTGGAAGCTTGGAACAAGTAATACAAGAAGCAATAAGCTCGATATCAACACAAAGTATTTTATCCGTTGTGGGCAATATAACCCAAGCATTACAGGAAGGCAATGTAAATCTAATTTCTCAATCGGCTTTGATTGCAATCTCTAATTTGCAGGAAGCAGTTTTTGAAGGAGAAAGCAATTTAAATACACAAAGTACACTTTTGACTTTTGCCAATATAGAAATAACAGCCATAGAAGGTTTTTCCGATATTATATGTAAAAGTGTTTTGTTATCTACGGGTAATGTTACACAGGCAATTATAGAAGGTATTGCTTCTCTAAATACGCAATCGGAAGTAAATGTTTTAGAAACAACGACGGAAGCAATTGAAGAGGGAAGGGCAGAATTAGAAACAACATCCCAAATAATTGTAGCGGGAAGTAAACAAGAAGCAATTATAGAGGGAAGTACAAATCTTATTTCTTCTGTATCTGTTGTAAGTTTTGGTGTTCTGCATATGAACGCACAAAGCACCCTCGAGGGTACATCTGTATTCCTAATATTTGGAACAGAATTTGAACAAGTTGATGGTTCTGCCAATTTAACTGGAAAAAGCGAAATTAGAATTATTGCCATGTTATTTGTTTTGGTTCCGGGAGAAAGAACTTATACAATTCCTTGGGAAAATAGAACTATGCTAATAAAACAAGATAACAGAAGTTACAATATAGAACATGAAAATAGAACATACTGTATTCCGGAAGAGGAATTGGTATATCAAATTCCCGAAGAAAACAGAGTTTACGAAGTGAGGTGTGAATGACTTATAGAGAATATGATATGAGTTATAATAGATTTGATAAAGACCCCCAAGACACTTTAGACTATAAATTTAATTGGGAAGATTGGCTATATGCGGGAGATACAATTGTAGACCACGAAATAACAGCAGGCAGTGGTATAGAATATGTGGGGTCTGCTATTACAAGCGGCTGTGTCATAGTTTGGTTATCGGGCGGTACACCGGGAAATCGCTATTCTGTTGCTTGTAAAATTACAACAAGCGGCAGTCGCATAAAAGAAAAAACAATGAAAATAGATGTAAAAAATCAATAATATGGAGAAAAATATGACAAAAGATTTTAAAAATTATGGTTTAGGGCGTTTGCAATCTCCATTTGACTTTCGAGATTATAACCTTGCAAAATTTATACCTTTGGGAATGCCGGTCACAATTGCAAAAGAAATTGCTTGGGATTTTCCAAGAAAATCTTTGAACCAAGGGGAAAGTGGACATTGTGTTGGAATGTCAATTGCTAATTTTGGTATAAATTCACCAATTAATACAATGTATACCGAAGAAGACGGGCATCGTTTTTATTATATGTGCAAGGAAATTGACGGTGAACCCCTTTCGGAAGAAGGTTCTTATATCAGGTCAGGGGCTAAAGTATTAAAAGACATTGGCAGGATTGATGCCTATGCGTTTGCCCCATCTATTGAAGTTATAAAATGGTGGTTATTTAATAGAGGGCCAGTTGTAGCAGGCACAATTTGGTGTGAGGAAATGTTTACCCCAAATGCAAAAAATATTATCACCATCGGGGGAAGAATTGTCGGAGGACATGCTTACCTTATAAACGAATGGCGGGAGGACAATTATCTCGGTATCCAAAATTCTTGGGGGGATGAATGGGGCAAAAATGGAAAAGCTTACATATCTGCCGAAGATTTTGAAAAATTATTTATGTATAGTGGGGAAGCTATGGCGGCGGTTGAATTGCCCCATCCCGAGGAATATGTTTCCAAACCAAAAAAACCGTGTTTTTTTATAGATTTTATAAAAGTTTTAATAAAAGATTTATTTACAAAAAAATAAAATAATATACTGGAGGAAAAATGTCAGAACTTGTTAAAACTAAAGCAGGTGTAGAAATTTCATCTTGCTATTGCAGAAAATGTATGAAAAATCTTCCAGTAAAAAACTTTTATGATGCTGTAGATTTGTTTATGATAGATGCAAATGGGAAAATGTCTGTTTGTAAAGCCTGTATACAATTATTGTATGACGAAAATTACAAACAACTGCAAAGCTTGGAAAAAACTTTACACAAACTATGTATTATGCTAAATGTAAGATATTCAAATGAAGCAGTAGAAGCAACCCGGGCACATATAAATACCCTTATAGAAAAAGGTAAAACACCTAGGTCAATTTTCGGTCTTTATAAAGCAAAGCTCGTAGCTACAAATAAATCAATGGATAAATCTATTGAAGAATACGAAGGATATGAAGATGTTGGGGTAATTTTTGAAGAAAAAGAAATCGAAATTGATGAAATCCCAATACCGGAAAACGTAAAAGTATTTTGGGGAAAAGACTTGCCTAATAAATCTATTTTATATTTGGAAGAAGAATATAAGAACTTTAGAACAACACATAAAGCCGATACTTATGCTGAAATAGTTTTATTAAAACAAGTTTGTTATACGCTACTTGAAATAAAAAATCTCCGAGAAAACGAAGAAGAAACAGAAAAATTAGTAAAAGAATTGCAAAGTTTAATGAAAAATTTAGCAATATCTCCGAATGCCATAAAGAGCGGCGGCGGAGGTAAAAGTGAAGAAGCGTTTGGTTTATGGATTGAGGATATTGAAAAAAATGAACCTGCCCAATGGTTGTTATCTGACCCCCGGGGGGACATTTATAGAGATGTTGCAAATACAGATAAATATTTTAAAGATTATATTGTACGTCCTTTAAAAAACTTTATTTTACAAAGCAGAGATTTCAATATTAACGAAAGCGAAGATGAAGACGAGTTTATATTTGATAGCGAAGAGGAAAAAAAAGACTTAGATATAATGGGTGGCGAGAAATAAAATGGCTAGACAAAAAAAAATAACAACACCCTATTTAAAAAACATGAAACCCTACAGCAAATCCGGGGAATCTATAAAAATGTTAACAGATGAGGAATTTACTAGACAAAAAATAAATCGTTTAAAAAGTTGGATTACCTTTTATAGACATAACCCTTCGTATTTTGTAGAACATTATATGGGCATAGAACTATATCCATATCAAAGATTTTGGATAAACCTGATGCCAAGATGTACAGAGTTTGTTGGCATTTCTTCTCGTGCTTCAGCTAAAAGCTGGTTAATTGCTGTTTATTCAATTGCTGTATGTATCTTATACCCGGGGACAAATATTGTCTTAGCTTCATCTACTAAAGCCCAAGCCGGTTTAATTATCTCCGATAAATGTAGAATATTACGAGACGAATATCCCAATATTGCCAGAGAAACAGCAAATCTTGTTACCAACCAAAATAAATGGGAAATGACTTTTCACAATGGGTCTTGGATAAAAGTGGTTGTTTCTGGTGAAAGCGGGAGAGGAAACAGAAGTAATAAAACAGTTTTAGAAGAAAGACGGCTTATACCAAACGAAGTTATTAATTCGGTTTTGCGCCCATTTTTGGTTAGCAGACAACCCCCTTATATGAAAAAACCACAATATTCCGATATAAAAGAGTTAAGAGAAGAACCACAAGAAATAATTATTACAAGTGCTCACTATAAATCCTACGAGTGGTATCCTGAAATTAAAAGATTTTTAAAATTAATAGCGGAAGGCAGTACCGATATAAAAGCTATTTTCTTTGATTATTTGATTTGTATAAAACACGGTATAAAAACCGAGAAGCAAATGGAAGCAGAAAAAGAAAATATGGATTCAATTTCTTTTATTATGGAATATGGGAATATTCCCTATGGGACATCCGCTAATGCGTTTTATAAATTAGGATTATTTGATAGAACAATAAAACGAAGTTGGAGACCAATCAGGGATGAAGTATATTTAACGACAAAAAAGAATAACTATGATATACCAAAACTTTCCGATGAAATGAGGGTTGTGTCTGTTGATGTTGCTATGCGAGCAGGAAGCACAAACGATAATACCATTATAACATGTGCGAGACTTTTACCCAGTAAAAAGGGTTGGGCGACAGAAATAGTATATATAGAATCCCATAATGGGAAAAACACGTATTTGCAAGCACTTAGGATAAAACAAATATTTGAGGAATTTCAAGGAGATTCTTTGGTTTTAGATATTGCTGGCCCGGGTATATCGGTATTTGATGCGCTTTGTTCGGTAACAAAGGATGAAACAAGGGGGGTTGAATATCCGGCATATACTGTTATGAATTGGGAACATGTAGATGATAGAGTTTATGAAGAGCTTATTAGCAGAACTTTATCCAAAGAAGCTAAAGAATGTATTTTCCCAATTTATGCAACGGCTCCTCTAAATTCTCTTATTGCTGTAAAATTTAGGGAAAGATTGAAAAAAAAGTTAATTTCTTTTCTTGTAGACGATAATACAGAAGAGGATTTTTTGATAAAACTAGGAAACCAAGATATTTTAGACCAAGATAATACAGGTGTACGTGCGTATTTGTTGCAGGCACACTTACAAACAAGTCTTATGATAAACGAGTGTATCTCTCTTGAAATGTCCTTAACTGGTGCAGGTGGTCTTGTAAAACTTGTTGAACCAGACGGGGCAAGAAAAGACCGTTATTCTTCGGCTTCTTATTTAAATTATTACGTTAGTCTTTTAGACTTGGACTTATTAAAAGACGAATACTCGTCAACAGACGACGAAAAAGCGTTTTTAGGTGTCACAATTGTAGTCTAAGAGAGGAGGTATGGTGATAGAAGAAAATCAAGAAAAAAATAAAACAGAAAACCAAATAGAAGAAGTTTCCCTAACAGAATCCGAAGTTTGGGAAGTTATAAATTTTGCCAGAGCAATGAATGGTTTTTACTACGGAGAACCTTATTTGTCTCCAGATTTGTCAAACGCAAAATTAAAAGAGCTAAACCTAAATCCTCTTCAAGCAAGTGCAGACGAACTAGAAACAGCTATGCGAAATCCGAAGAATAGTGAACTTCAACTAAGGTCTTTTTCGCAAGATTTTGAACTTCAATCTATGGTTTATAAAAGATTAATTTCATATCTTTCAAATATGCTGGCTTTTGATGTTACTTATACTTCAAATGCTAAACCAGAGGATTATAAAAAACCAAGATATGAACGAGATTTAGAAAAAGTTGAAGAATTTTTAGATAATTTTTCTTATAAAATGGAGTTTAGAATAGCCATTCGAGAAATGTTGAGAAACGATGCATACTTCGGTGTTCTAAGAAAAATTGGTGAAAGATACATTTTACAAGAATTACCTCCTGATTATTGTCGTATAACCGGAAGATGGGCGCATGGTTTTGTTTTCGAATTTGATATGAATTGGTTTACTGAGGCGGATATTGATAATTATCCAGATTTTTTTGTTAAAAAATATAGAGAGCTTTTAAATGAAAACAAATTAAAACCAAATTACAAATCTGTATTTCCTGCAAATGATAGAATATTTAGAAATAATTCACAATGGGTAGAAGTGCCCCCTGAGATAAGTGCTTGTTTTAAATTATCCCCGGAGCTTATAACACAATTACCTTATTTTATCCCTTTGTTCAATGATTTAATATTACAAGGGTTGATGCGAAATTTACAGAAAAACTTAAATATGGCGGCGGCTAACCGTATGATAATCGGGGAAGTTCCAATGCTAAATAAAGAAATAAAAGCAACCGTTAGAGATAGTATTGCTGTAAGCCCCGAGTTATTGGGGAGATTTTTAGCTTTAGTTAAGAGTGCCATTGGCGATTCTGTTAAACTTGCCTCCGCACCGCTTACAAACATGAGGGGTATAGAATTTGAAAGTGACAATGACCTCTATGACAGTTATTTAAGAACTACCCTTGCCTCTAGCGGTATTAATACAAATCTTATATTTTCAAGTAGTGTAAAACCAAACGCTATTGAAACACAATTAAGTTTAAATGTCGATGAACAAATGATGAAGGCAATTTATGAACAATTTGAAATTTTTGTAAATTATCAGCTATCCAAAATTACGTCATATTTTAGATTCAAAATAGAATTTGAAGGCAGTGATTTTTCAATAGACAGAGATGCACGTTTTGAAAAAGCTATGACTCTTTTCGATAAAGGAATTATGCTACCGCAAAAAATTGCGGCATCACTTGGTATTAAACCTTCCCAACTTAGAAAACATATGGAAGAAGCCGAAGCGAACGAGTTTATCAGTAAGATTACTCCTCCCGCACTGGAACAACAGCTTAGAATGATGGAATTAATGCCGGAAGGTGTTGGTTCTCCGACAAATCCAAAGAACGCAGAAAGCGGTGAAGCGGGTAGACCAAAAAAGAATATCAAAGATTTAGGCGAAGAGGGACAAAAAACAAGAGAAACAGGCTCAAATGTCGCTAAAAAAGGAAGAATATAATGATAATTAATCCAGAAAAAATGGGGGATTATTATATTTGTAACAAAGCAGTAATGGAGTATTTAATTTACGAAGAGCTTTTGCCGATATTGGGTTATAAGAAGGATTATTACTTTTTTTACAAAGACAAAAAATTAGAAGAAGCTCTTAAAAGAATGCCATTACATCTAAAAATTTCAAATGCTTTATCAAGAAAAAAGATTAAAAAAGAATTATAAAAGAGTTATTTTATTTGTGATGGGTAGAATAGGTTGGCCGCCGAAAAGGAATATTTCCTTAGATATTCTCTTTCTACCCTATGTATAACTAAGGAATATAGTCCATTAAGGAGGGCGAAATGAAAAAATTAAGCGGCGTTTACTGTATTGAAAATATTGAGAGCAATAAAAAGTACATAGGGCAAACAATAGATTTACATAAAAGGAAATTAAGACATTTTTCAAAACTTAGCAGAAACAATCATCAAAACAAGCGTTTACAAAATTCTTATAACAAACACGGAGAAAAAGTTTTTAAATTTAAAGTTTTGATATATTGTGAACCTTTTGAGCTATCTCTTTATGAACAATTTTTTGTAAATTTACATTCTCCGGAGATTTTATATAATATAAGATTAGAATGCATTAATAGTAATCTAGGAATGACTCATTCCGAAAAATCAAAACAAAAAATGTCCGGAACAAATAATCATAATTATGGTAAACCAATGAGTGAAGAACAAAAAAGGAAAATTTCAAATGCTCAATGTGGTGAGAAAAATCATATGTATGGAAAAAAACTATCGGAAGAACACAAAGAAAAAATATCAAACGCCCTAAAGGGAGAAAAAGCTTATTGGTATGGGAAAAAGCTTTCTCCTGAAACTAGAGAAAAACTAAGCAGGTCACATATGGGGAAAATTGCTTCAGAAGAAACAAGAAGAAAAATATCAAAGGCAAAAATTGGGAAAACACATTCTGAAGAAACAAAAAAGAGACTTTCAGAAAACAGATTAGGAGAAAACAATCCCCACTCAAAATTAACGAAAAAAGAAGTTTTAGAAATATATAAATGTTTAGAAAATGAAAATTTTTCTCAAAATAAAATAGCAAAAAATTATAACGTAAGCCCAATGACTATCTCATCAATAAAAAGCGGAAAAAGATGGGGATATCTATATGATAACCTAAGAAAGGAGGTATAAATGTGAAAAGCGAAAGATATGCGTTTGCGATAGAAGACATAAGTGTTATTAAAGAAGACCCGGATTCAAAATTTGCGGTTGTCGAAATAGATTTCTTTGCAAGCGGGGAAAACCTAAATAACATGTATGTCTCACAGGAAACACTTTTGAAAACAGCAGATACAATAAAAAACTGCCCTATAATTTGGTCTTACGACAAGGTGCTTGATGACGCATACAGCCATTCGCCAGATGAAACGCCTGCGGGATTTATTCCAGAAACAAGTGAAATAAAAACAAGAAAACTGGAAGATGGACGAACTATGTTGTCTGCAACAGGCTATATTTGGCGCAGATATACTGGAACACTCCTTGAAATCTTTAAACGTGATGGCGGTAAAAAGCCCGTAAGTGTCGAAATGCTTGTTTATCAAATGAAGAGAATGGCAAATGGGCTTAAAGAGTTACTAGATTTTAGGTTTGAAGGAATCACTGTGTTAGGGTCATATGTGACCCCCGCAATACCTAATGCGGAAGCAAATATATTGTCTTTTTCAGAAGATTTAGAAAAAGAATATATTGAAGACTACAGAAAAGAGTTTTCAGAAAGGGGAATTAAAATTGACTCTACCTTTGCGGAAGAACTGAAAAAAAAGAAAAATATAATTACCTTTCCCTATAAATCTCTTGAAGACATCAATTCGGCTTTAAAAGGAATTAGCCCTCCTATTTCGTTGTCCCAAGCCAACGAAATTGCGAGCCAAGCTGATTCAATTGGCGAGGATGAAAACAAAAGTGGTTGGGCAATAGCAATCAGTAATTTTAAAAAAACCCATGAGGTAAAAGATGGCAGATGGGTAAAAAAAGGAAATAAGGAGATGACTATGGATAAAGAAATGCAATTGGAAGAAAAACAAGAATTCGAAGAAAGGGAAAACAAGGAAGAAGAAATTCCTGCTTCCCAAGAAGATTCGAATGATTCTACCAATATGGCAAAAGAAAAATCAGAAGAAGAAAAACCTTCAGAAAAAGAAAAATCTTTAGAAAAAGAAAAACCTTCAGAAGAGGAAATGCCAGAAGAAAAAGAAAAATCTTCAGAAAAAGAAAAACCCTCCCCGGGGGAAGAAAAACAAGAAGAAAAACCAGAAGAAAAAGAAAAAGATAAAAAACCTAAAGAAGAAGAAATGAGCAAAGAAGACACAAACTGGGGGGAATTTGATTTTGACGGTGTTTGTAAACTTTTCGAAGAAGGGGACGAATTTGAGAATGTCAGAATTGAATTTGAGAAAAAGGAAAAAGCAAATCCGATTATTATTATAAAGGGTCTGTTGCTTAAACTTTCTCACTATGAGGCCGAAGTTGAAGAATTATCAAAAAAACTCGAAGAATATAAACAATACAAAGAAGACATTGAAAAATCACAAAAAGCTTTTGCCGTAGAACAAACCATACAAGAACTTTCCCAAAAAGTTGTTATACCCGAGGAAGAAAAAGAAAGAATGATTGCGGAAGCAGAAAAATATTCTTTTGAAAACCTTGAGACGTGGAAAAATTATTGTAAAGCTTTGTCTTTCGAATTTGCTATTAAAGAAAAAGATGAAAACAAAGTTATTAAAGTTGGTTTGCCGTTTGGCAATACCAAAAAAACAAAAAATGATTTGTGGAGTTAACTTTTAAGTTAACAAAAATAAAATTACAAAATTATAGGAGGTATTTATTATGACTCATGCAGTATTAATCCCTAGAGCAATTGCGGCAATGAATATTGACTCTCTTAATCGGCCAGTTATTGATTACGGGGCAAGTGCTTCAGCAATTGACAATGGAAACATTTTTGTACTTGATTCAAAACACACTTCTGGGAGTTTAACAGAAGTATGGGAACTCAAACAACCAACCGCCGGTTCGCCAACAGGTGCGTGGATGGCATATTCGGGGGATGAAATTCCCGTAACCGCATCAAAATATAAAGGTTTAGACCCTGACCCAAGAAACTTTTCAAATGCGGCAAATCTTGTTTTCTCAGCATATAAACCCCAAGTTGGAGATATTATTTGGCTAACAGCCGATGCTTTTAGTAATTCTTTTAGTTCACACACTTATGCTCACGGTGTTGCTGACAGTTTTAAACTATATTGGGATACCAATGATGGTGGATTGTCGGGACTAACATATAAATATATTAGAACAACATATATCTCTCTTGCGACGGGTGCTATTGACAATCAACGAGTTACCGCATACGAATTAGAATGCGTTAGCGTCTAAAATAATTAAATAAAATAGGAGGTATATATTATGACTGTAAAATTCCCTACTCAGGTTTTGGCATTTGCCGGAGAAGCAAATAAAAAACCTTATGAACAATTTGTTGATTTTTTCAATCACTACCGGGCAATGAAAGGTAGAGAAGGTCTCGAATATCAAACACAGATTGAAACAGACAATGGCTTTGTGCCGCTTTCTTTCTCCGAAAAAGAAGAAAAGATGAACGCAACAATAAAGCGAGAAATTATGCGAGTTGCGGGTATTCAAAACTTCGAACAATTTCCAATTGAGACATGGGCAAGCCACCCCACTTTAAGATGGGCTACATTTGCTGTTATTTCCGCTATGATTGACATGGTTTTACCCGACGCTATTATTGATAATGTTGGTATGTTTTCAGATGTGAGAACCCTAGGATGGGGTGATAGTGCCGCATTTGACGTTAAACCACGAGATATTTTTGTTGTATCTAAAGCTGGACGTTCAAAAAGAACAACTGAATTGAATAAACAATTTGTTGGTCAAGTAACCGTTATGCCAGAACCAAGAGAAATGACAGTATTTGTATCATTAATGAAAGTTTTAGCCGGGAAAGAATCTCTAGCAGAATTTGTTATGAAAATGGTGCGTTCATTTGAAACACAATTGTCATACGATGTTTATGATGCGTTTAGAGCCGCACTTGAGGTAGTTGATAGTTCCGCCGATGGTTTGAAAGTTACTGGTTTTACTGAAACAGAATTTATTCGTTTATCCCAAACTGTTGGTGCATGGAATGGCGGTACACGCCCTCTGGCTATTGGTACACAATTGGCTTTGGCAAATGTTATTCCAGCAAACGCAAACTATCGCTATGACCTACAAAGTGAATATGTTAAGCTTGGTTATTTAACCGATTTCAAAGGTACAGATATTATGGTACTGCCCCAAGTGGCAGATTGGACAACCCCATTTGGTTTGAAATTAACAAACGATAGAATTTGGATTATTTCACCCGCTTCTGACAAAATTATAAAACTGGTATTAGAGGGCAATACCCTTTCATATCAAAGTGACGCATATGCCAACGCAAACTTAGTACAAACTTCCACACTTCTAAAAAGTTGGGGAACAGCGGTTGCGACCAGTCAGGTTGCCGCCACAATTACTCTCTAGTAAAACAAAAAGGACATCTAGGTATGTACAACCGAAAGGAGAGGCTTTCTTCCAAGCCTCTCTTGATGTCCTCTTATAAATAAAGGAAGTGTAAAGGAAGATATGACAATTGAAAAAACAAAAGCAAGAAGTGGTATTTACTGTATTGAAAACTCTAAAAATAAAAAAAGATATATTGGTCAAACAACAGATTTGCGCCGAAGAAAATTAAGACATTTTTTAGACCTAGAAAAAAACTCTCATTATAATAAACACTTACAGGGGGCATATAATAAATATGGGAAAACTGCCTTTGAGTTTAATATTTTAATATATTGCGAACCTTTCGAACTTACCAAATATGAGCAGTTTTTTGTAAATTTCTATACTCCCGAAATATTGTATAATGAAAGATTAGAGTGTGTAGATAGTTCTTTTGGAATAAAACGTTCTAAAGAAACCAAAAGAAAAATGTCAGAAAGCCACGTTGGTTTTTTAGGGAAAAATCATTCTAAAGAAGCGAAAAGAAAAATATCTAAAACTATAATTGAAAAAGGCATAAACAAAGGAGAGAAAAACGGGATGTACGGTAAAACAGGAGAGAAAAATCCTTTTTATGGAAAACAACATACCGAAGAATTTAGAAAAGAACAATCCCTTAGAACGAGGGGGGAAAACCACAGAGACGCAAAACTGAAAAAAGAAGAAGTTTTACAAATAAGAAAATTTTTAGATTTTGGAGAAAAAATATCAGAACTTGCAAAAAAATATAATGTTAGTGTTTCCACAATAAGCTCTATAAAAAACTATAGAACTTGGAAGCATATATAGTTTTCAGAGGAGAAAATGACAACTACAAAAGCAACGCCTACAGTAAAAGAAGTTACGAACAAAGAAATATCGGAACTGGAGTTACTGAAAGCAGAAATTGCTGAACTTAGAAATATGCTTAATAGTTCTTCTAATAATGAACTTATAGAAGAAAAAGAAACAAAAAAAATTCAAGCAGATGACTATATTCCTGTTATGAGTTTAATCCCACACACACTAAATTTATCAACAAAAGGCGGAGGCCAAGGAAGTATAAAAAGATTCACAAAATTTGGCGAAACTAAAAATATATTATATCGGGAATTAGTAGATATAATTGAAAATCATAGAAATTTTATGGAAGCCGGTTATTTTTATATTCTAAATTCGGATGTTATCCGTTTACATGGTTTGGATGAGATTTATACAAAAATACTTACAAAAGAAAAAATTGAAGATATTATTTCAACAAAAGGAGATGAATGTATAGAATTATATAAAGCCGCAAATCTACAACAAAAAGAGATTATATTGGAGTTACTCATCGAAAAGACATTTAATGATATAGATTCCATAAATCTAAATATAATTGATAAAATTTCCAGAGATTCTGGTGTTGATATTTTAGAAAAAGCAGAAAACAGAAAAAAATTAATGGAAGAAAAAGAAGAACAAGCCGGAAAATAAAATAAAGGAGGTCGAATGGGTACAAAATTAAGTGAAGTATACGACCTTTTTATGTTACAAGTTAGTGATTACCGTTTGGTTGATTTGTTTAATACTTCCGAAGAAGATTTTGAAACTTTTCTGCAAGGCTTTTTAGAATTTGCTATTTCAGATTTTGAAATTTGTGACCAAGATTTAGATTTTGACGAAACAAGCGGAGAATTTCCGGAAATACTGTCTAGAAAAAACAGAACAATTTTAGCCACACTAATGATGAGATATTGGTTGCAGAAATTGGTAAACGATATAACCCAAATGAATTTGCATGTTACAGACAGAGACTTCAAGGTTGCTTCGGAGGCAATGAATTTAAGAGAAAAAACGGTTTATCTAAACACAGTTAAAGAACAATGCTCACAAATATTAAATGATTACGCCTACACAAATAACGATTGGGATAGTTGGTATAATCAAATTTTTACGGAGGTGTAATAATGACCTCTTATAAATATATACCTGCTTCCATTGCCGCTGATGCAAAAAAAGGCACAGACCCAAAACAATCTTATATAGATTTATTTCAAGAAACACTAAATCAACAATTTTATAATGCATCCAACTGGTATACAATACAAGAAGAAACTGCTATTGGCTCAACTGTTTATGAAAACATAGACGTTAGAATTGCTCACGTTATCAACGCTGAAACAGGGTTAAAGCTTGGGGAAGATTGGAAAACGTTACATTTTATAAATGTTTCACATCCAGCAGAGATAGGAAAATATTATATTTTTGACAACAATGTTTGGGTTACTGTTAATATGGAGTTTGTTAAAAATTTAACAGGCACATGCACAATTCGAAGATGCAACAATACTTTACGTTGGATTGATGAAGAAACGGGTATTTATTATGAAGAACCCTGCGCTATAGAATATTTGGTAAAAGAACCCAGAAACTATGCAACCCAAGGTTCGCCTTTTATGACCCCCGGGGGATTTTTACATATTTACACACAACTTAATACAAGAACAAAAAAAATCAAAGAAAATCAAAGATTTTTGTTTGGAAATGAAAATCACTGGATGGGATATAAAGTTATTGGCGCAGGTATCGGTGATTTTACAAATACAAAAACATATGATAATAATAGTACAAATCTCCTTGTATTGGATTTAATTGCTGATTATAAAAATAGCGAGCTTGATGATTTTGAAAATGGAATTGCTGATGTATATACAAACTTATATGAAATTATATTAAGCAGTGGAAGTATACAAGGGTCAATAGAAGACGAAATAGAATTAACAGCAACGGTTTTATATAATGGTGATACAGTAGACAGAACTTTGTTATGGGAAAGTTCAAATAATACTATTGCAACAGTTAGCGAAAATGGCCTTGTAACTTGCAACGCATTAGGTACATGCGAAATAAAAGCTGGCATAGAAAATAACCCTGTTTATGATGTCTGTTGGTTAACTGTTTCGGAAGCTCCGGAAGCAAACTATGAAATACTTGTTTCTCCTGATGTAAACTATATATTAGAGGGGAAACAAAGAACATATGTTGTATATTTGTATGAAAATAATATTTTGCTACCAAACACTTTTAGTATTTCTTGTAGCCCGAACGATGTCCCTTCCGAAAACTATACATTCACGGGAGGCAGTAGTACAAACAACTTTATAATAGAAAATAACCTTAGAGATTTAAATTCATATTTAACCGTTCAATGTACCAGTGGTTCTTATACAAAAAACATGAATATTTACCTGCGTGGTGCATGGTTACATGAAAATATATAACGGAGGATTACCGAATGGTAGAAACAAAAAATATTGGTTTAGAGGCATATAATGATTTTGGCCAATTTTCAAAACTTTCATATTCCTGTATAAAAGAAATCTTGAATAATAATGAATTGATTTGGAAATTATTAAAGCACAAAACATCGGATGCTTGGAAACAGGAAAACTTAACTTACGAAGAAAAAACAGCATTAATATATGCGGGGCAAGCAGACAGTTCTAAATATAATGTGTTCATGGATGGCAAACAGCCAGATGTGCTGATTGAAGAGACAACACTACTAAGAATAATGCCAAATTATGCTGTTGGCTTAAATAGAACTGTTGGTTATATAGAAGTTATCATGGAGGTATACTCTCATTATAAAATAAATCATTTGTCCAATTACCAAACTAGAGTTGACACAATTTGCGAAGAATTGCTTGGGATATTCAATGGTATAGATGTTGGCGGACTAGGTTTGATGAGTTTTGACCAAATGGCAGACCAAAGTGCTAGATTGTTCCAAGCCGGTCAAATTCCTTTTGGTGGTAAACACATTATTTTTTCTACCTTTTCCGCTTAAGGCGGTTAATATGGAAAATTTATCTAGTTATACCATATTTGATAAGCCTGTTCCTTATAAAAAATTAAAAATATACCCCGCTATAGTAAAAGATTATAACGAATTTAATTTGTATTCTATCTGTTTAGCTATTGAAAAAAATTCAATACCAATTCCTGAAATAATATCAATGACAGAATTAGAGTTTATTTACTATACTTCTTCCCTGTCAGAGGATAGCCAAATGTTTTTCCCTTATCTCATTTTCTTTGATAGATTATTGAATTTACTTTTACGCAAGGAAGATTTTGAAAACGAAGAAGAGGGATTTGAGGATATAGCAAAAAGCTTACTTAGATATAAATACGATGACAAAGGAAAACCAATTTTTATCATTGATGATATGTCATATAATTCTGCCGATTTTGAGAAAATTAAAGAGATAGTAGTCGAGCAAAATTTAATTGAATTACCAGATGAAAATATATCAAAAGAGGTACGAGATTCCTTAGAAGCGGCAAGAAAATATAAAATGAAATTGCAAAGAGAAGAACCCGCTAGTTTTGAGGATTATGTTATTTCTTTAGCTGTAGTAACGGGATGGAGTCTAGAATATATTTACAATATGACAATACGAAAATTCACAAAAAGCATTCAGAGATACGACAATTTATTACACTATAATATTTTTCTTTCAGCGTCAATGTCGGGAATGGTTGAATTCAAAGATAAATCTTTTATTAAGCATTGGCTAACAAATTTGGATAAAAAAGATAAATATGCGGATGTTTCTGTTGATTACGATGCTCTTCAAAGAAAAATATCATTTGAAGACGCAAAAAAATAAATTTATAATAAAATTAGGAGGATTAAATTATGACTAGAAAATTCTTAACTAGCGTTGCAGACGTTTACGCTTATGACGCTGACGATAACATTTTGTTTACCGGGAAAACGCTATTAGATAGTTCGATTGAAATTAGTCTTGGCTCTGCACCTGTTAGAGGGGGTAGAGGAAATCAATTACAATATATCTACTATCATACCGGGGAAATGAACTTTACCTTAACGGATACCCAATGGAATCTGGCGATGTTAGCAGAAACAGTTGGGTCTATATTGGAAACCGGCAATTATTACCAAGAAGAAACTGTTGCAGTTGCCACAAACAGTGGAACGGTAACTGATACCCCTATTGCATTTGAAGGTACAACCATTTATGGTTGGGCAACTTCCCCTGCCGGTGTAACGCAACGGGTAACATTTAGTGGCTCAACTTTTACTGTAACAAGTGATGAAGCAGATGGAAATTGGTGTGTAAGATATTATACCGCAAACCTAACCGAAGGGAAATCATTTACAATTAGTGCCAACATTATTCCATCGGTTGTAAAACTTGTTATGGAAGCGCAATTAAATTCTGCCGATGTCAGTACAAACAAAATCGGTATTGTACAAATTGTTGCCCCCCGGGTTGCTTTGTCGGGTGCATTTAGTCTTTCAATGACTGCCGACGGTGTTGCCAATACCCCACTAACAGGAATGGCATTGGCTTATACACCTACTGCCCAAGATGATGCATGTGCGGTTAGCACATATTATGCAAAAATTGTTGAAGTTATTGACAATACCAACTGGTATGACAATATTTATTCTTTATCCGTATCGGGGGGTGCTTTCTCATTAGCGGTTGGCGCAACTAAAACATTGGCAGTTTACGCAATTGGCTCTGACGGTATTGCTTTTAAAGCACCAAATTCAGGAATGACATTTACATCCAGTGCTAGTGGCTCTGCAAGCGTTGGTGCGAACACAGGTGTTGTTACTGGTGTCGAATCTGGCTCTGCCATAATTACAGTAGAAACAACGGAAGCCACTTCTTCGGGGTCAGCAGTTGAAACAACTGTAGACGTAACTGTTTCCTAAAATATAACAAATAAGGAAAGAATAAAAGGGCAATTTTATTGCCCTTTTATAAAAAAAGGAGTATTTATGGATATAAAATACGAAAAAGAAGAGAAAAAACAAGAAGAAAAAACCGAAGAAATTATCGAAAAACAAGTATTTGAAATAGAAGTACCCGAAATAACCCCAAAGAAAGAAAAGAAACAATCCCAGAAAGAAGAACAGGAAAATGCCAGAGTTATAAAAATTAAAAAAGACAGCATTTTGCTGGAGGACGAAAAGGGGCACGGTATAAATATACCTAAAACCAATAAGCACAAAGATATTAAAGTCGGGGATATTATTGGGCTATAAACCTTTACGAAAGGAGAAATGACAAATATGGCTTATACAAGCACACAAATTTCAGACCTAAATGGTTCAATGGAAGCCTCAAGACTTTTTGGACAAGGTTTAGGAACTGAATTAAATGAAATAAGCGGAAGTATTTCCGATTTAAGCGGCGTTGCCAACGTTTTAACAGGTGTTCATACTGTAACATTAGCAGAAGCAAACGCAAGTTTGATTGAATTAGAAATTGGTTCAACCATTTCTGGTTGGATTGTACAAATCAATCGCAGTGGTTCAACTGTTACTTATGACGCAAAAGTAACCACAGCAAGTGGTTCTGTTTTACAAATTGAGGATGGTGCGGCAACCTATGTTACCGCAGAAGATGATGAAATAACATATCTTGTTATATAATTTTTATAATACACCGCCGACTAAAAATCGGCGGTGTTTTTTTTAGAATTCCACACTAATAACTGGAGATAAAATGGAAAAAAAAGTAGATAAAGTTAAAATTAAATTTGAAAAACCAAAAAAAATAACTGTAAAATATAAAAATATAGAAATTAAAATAAATCCTCTTTTAGAAATGGCGGAGCAAGTTTATTTAATTAATAGTTATGTAGAAGATTATTTTGGAATTTCGGAAAATCCACTTGTACCATTAAGTGAATATAATTACATTGAAGCCGAATTTAAGCTTTTGAATTATTTGTGTCAGTTAGCCACAAATATTGACTATGAAAATATTGATGCTAATATTTATATTGAACCAGAATTTCAAAATTTAATAACAGAAAATATTGTAAATTACCCAATATTGAGAAAAAACTTGGATACAGTTGTAAAAGAAATAAAAGAACAGCTTATTTTAAAAAATTCTCTCGGTAAGGTTATTTCAGATTTAGTAGAAAAAGGTTATAGTTACTTGGATAAACTGTCGGATATCACACCCGAAGAACTTGAAAAAATGAAGTATCAGGGCATTGAATTAATTGAAAGATTGGAAAAATCACCTTTATCCGAGGCTTTACAACGAGAAGAATAACATGTTCGGGAAATTCAAAAAATCTCTAAAAGAAAAATGCCCCCTTTGCAAAAGTCCTCTCCAAGTCAGAGTTAGATATATTCAAACCCTAAATAAAGGGGTAGAAATTGACATCCCGGTAGAATATATCGCCTGCTCAAATCGGGGTTGTGGATATGAGGAAGAGATAGAACAAAAAAGACGACCTTATTAGAAGGAGGATTTTATGGAACTTTATTATGAGCCAATAGGGCTTTTTTCCAAAGAATTTTGGTCAGATTTAGAAAATTTAGGAAACCTTGGTGACCTTGAGTTTAAATTTGGTGATAGGGCAATTGCATCAAAAACCACTCTTACTGGGATTGGAACATATGGTGTAGAAAATATCAAAGAACTTATAGATGCAATCGAAAAAATTGCTTTAGACCCTATTGCCGGAATGTTCTCGGGCGAATCTTTCTCTATGCCCCCCGGGGTTGATGTAAATAAGAATTCAATGGGGTTTAAAGAACTCGAAAAATACAGAGAGAAAGTTTTAGATTCTGTGGAAGACTATATTGTCAATAATCTTTCTCAAGCTCTTATGGCAGAAAAAGCCGCAGAAGAATTTAAGATAGCTGTTGGAGATACGATTACGGATGTCATTGCAAAAGTTGCTAAAGGAAAAAAACTAGTTTTAGAAAATTGGTATAAAAACGAGGGAGCAGTGGGAACATTTTTGGAAGATATATTTTTTAAAAGCGGGGGAGATTCCCCACAATCGGATTTTAAGCACATATCTACAGAATTAAAATCAAAAATGGGTACAGCAAAATCTTACGATATAAGCATTGGGAATTTAACAGTAGATATTGTGGGAAACAAATTATCACAAAATCTAAACAAAAAAGAACAAGACATGCTTACCTCTCTTGTCATCATATTTAAATTATTGGCAAAAATTAGGAATCTAATGGTAGTAATGTTTAGATTTGATAATCCAAAAACAACTTATACTAAAAAAGGCGGATGGAATATAAGACAAACATCAAAACAACTTGTTTTTGAAGAAATTCTTCTATATATGGTGCTAAAAGTTTACGAACTGTGGACAGCAATATATGCGAATGTAGCGAATTTTAAATGGCACGAATTAGCGTCTTCTCTTAAAATTGTAGCAACGCCAAAATTTAAAAAAGGTAAAGTTGTTTTCAGTTTTACAAGTGGAAATCTCAAACTAACAGGAAAATCGGCGAATCGTATGCCAATTCACGGAAATTGGCAAGATTTATATATGAGAAGAGTTGACCTATTAAAAAACGCAAGAGGAAGTAGTGAAGCATTTAGAAGAAAATTATTTGGCTTTGTTAGATATAATCAAGATTGGGCTGACGTAACTGGTTTTGGCGATTGGAATGCTAATCCTTCTAATTTTGGGCCACTCCAACAATAATAAACTCCATATAAAAAAGGAAAACAACATGGACACAATTTGGATAGACGTATTACAACAACTAATAACTACAATATCGGGTGTGGCTTTTATTGGTTTAAGTACAATCGCAGGCATATATGTTAAAAAACTTACAACAAGTTTACAGCGAAAAAACTTGAAGTTGGAGATTGATTCTTTTGTAAAAGCGGCAGAGCAATCCCCTTCTTTCAAAGACTATACGGGGGAGCAAAAATACGAAGTTGTTAAGGCACGGGCTATAACATGGAGTAAAGACAACGATGTAACTTTATCAGAAGACGAGCTTATGGTATTGATTGAATCCTCTGTAAAAGACATGAGACTATCTGAACCTATTTTAAAAGCAATGCCAGTTAATAACGAAGATGTGGAAAAAGAAATTATTGAGGGAGAAGCTACTATATTGGCTATATCCCCAATAGAAAAAAATGAACAAGAAGAAAAAACACAAGAAGAAACACAAGAAAACATAAAACCACAAGGATAAAAAAGGAGATAAGATGTTTTATTCACTAATTAGAAGTGCTGAATTTTGGTTAGCTATCGTGGCATTACTACAAACTTTATTGCTAAATTATTTTGGTGTGCCACAAGATATTTGGCAAGCAATAAACGCTATTCTTTTGGTAATGATTGGTGCACTTACCGCAGATAGAGTTGTAGAAAAATTTAGCCGAGCAATGCGGGACACGCTTGTAGAACTAAGAAAAATGGAAAAGAAATAATTTATATTACAGAAGAAGGCTCTCATTATTGAGAGCCTTCTTTTTTTAGGAAAACTATGAAAAAATATATTTATGCACTTGACTTGTCGTTGAATTCCACAGGGGTTTGTATTTTTGATTCTGATGGGAACTGTATAGAAACACTAACCATAGACACAAATGGGGAAAAAGAAACCCCCAAGAAACTAAAGATAATTGCCGAACGCTTTTTAGAACTAATCAAAAGATATAATCCAGATAGAGTTATTATTGAGCAGGGATTTACCAGATATAATAAATCGACACAACAAATTTTTAGAGTACACGGTTTGGTAAATTATTTGTTTTGGGATTGCCCGCAGGAGTATTATCCTTCATCTACGGTCAAAAAGATTATAACCGGCAAGGGGAATGCCACAAAAGAAGAAGTTATTGCAATTATAAAATTGGAACACCCCGATATGAAATTTAAAAACCATGATGAAAGTGACGCATTTGCGGTTGGTCAAACATATTTCATCGAGCAAAGGAGTTATAATGGGAAGAAAAACGGTACGCAATAAAATTACATCGGAAGAACTTACCGAAAAAATAAATCCCGAAAACTTGGATTTGATGAAAAAGTTTTTGAAAAACAAAGCAATAAAGGTTAGCGAAAAAACATTGAAGGTTTACGAAAGCAATTTGCTTATTTTCCTAACGTGGAACTTGCTTCATAATAAAAATAAGTTTTTTGTAAAAATAAAGAAATTGGAATTTTCAGACTTTTTTTCCTTTTGTGGAGAAGAACTAGAAATAGGGTCTTCTCGTTTAAATAATATCAGAAGCACCCTTTCTTCTTTATCCGTATTTATCGAAAAATTTTATGACGAAGAGTACCCAGATTTTCGTAATGTTATATTGAATGTTATAGATTCTGCGCCAAAAGAAGCGAGACGAAAAAAGACCGTTTTATCGGACGAACAAGTTGAGGAATTATTAGATTACTTATCAAAAAAAGACAAACAACAAGCTTGTTGGGTTGCGCTTGCTATAACCAGTGGAGCTAGATTTTCAGAGCTTCTCTATTTTGAAACAGACCTCATAGACGAAAATAGAACCGCCTTCGGGGATATCTTTTTAGAGACAACCCGACAAATAAAAACAAAAGGTAGAGGCAAGTCCGGGAAGATGTTACATAAATATCTTTTGAAAGACAAGTTTTTACCTTATTATAATGATTGGTTAAAAGAAAGAAGTAAAATCTTAAAAGAAAATAATTTGGAACACAACTTTTTATTTATAAAGCAAAGCGGTGAACCTGCCACAGAAACAGTTGTGCGAGGATGGATAGAGGAATTTAGCGACTATTTGGGAGTTCCCATATATGCACATGCGTTCAGGCACTATCTCACTACCCTGCTTTCAAAAAAAAATATTCCATATCATTTGATTCAATTCATATTTGGATGGGAATCGAGCGAAATGGTTGCCCTTTACGATGACAGCAACATCGGGGAAAAAGAATTTCCCGAATTGGAAAGTTTGAGATAAAATTTTGAATATAATATAAATATAAACTAATAAAGGGCTATATTCTTATATTATACTCAAAAAATCACCTTATAAAATCGTAATTTTATTATAAAACACTTAAAGCCTCTTTTCGGGCTTTTGTGCTAAACAGCAAAGGAGGTTTTTATGGCAGAAGAAAATGCCTTGACTCTTGGGGTTGGTCTTATCGTAAATGTTGACGAAGCCTCTGCCCAACAAGCAATCAACACAATTAAAAGCTCTTTTTCAACAGAAACTCCATCTTTAGATTTTGTGGCAAAATTTGAAACAGTAAATTCCGATGCCGTGCAAAATGCATTAAAGGGGATTGCGGAACAAGCCGGGGGTATGGAAAAGCTCAGCAATACAATGTTTAATATCGAGCAACGTATAGATGCACAGGGAAATGCATATAGAGTTGTAACTGGTTTAACAACAGAATATATGAATGCGCTCGGAAAAATGGAGACAAAAACCGTTGCATTTAATGATATAACACAGATTTTGGAGAAAAAAAGTAACTCTTTTAAAAAGCTAATAGAGCAAGCCGAAATATACGAAAAAAGAGCCTCTTCTATGGGAACGGGAGAAAAAGAGGCAATTCTTCAAAGCGCGCAGGCATTGCGAGATGCAATAGCCTATTGGGAAAAATTATCAAATACTTCCGGCACTACAGCAGAACAATTAAAAAAAGCGGAAGAGGCAATTCATAAAACAAATCAGGCGTTAAAAGAAAGTGTTGAAGTAACAAAAAAGGGCGCAAATGCTATTCAGGGTTGGGCGGGTAGAATAACAAATGCCTTAAAACAGACCATTGCTTATACTTTTTCACTTGGTGCAATGCGACAAGCACAAAAAATGTTAGCTGATGCCATTCGTTTCACAACAGAAATGAATGAAGAAATGACAAAAATTCAAGTGCTTCAGGCCGAAGGCGCACAAACACCAGAAGAAATTAGAGATTTGGCAAAGGCTTTTAATGAATTAGGGCAATCACTTGGTGTATCAACTAAAGAAATTGCTCAAGGTAGTGTTGAGTGGTTGCGACAGGGTAAAACAGTCAATGAAACATTGAAGTTAATGGAAGCTTCAACTATGATGGCAAAGCTTGGAAACACTTCTCTTGCCGAAGCTACCGAGTTTCTAACTTCTACCATGAACGGTTACGGTATGGCAACGGAAGACGCTATATCTGTTGTTGATAAATTGGTACATATTGATAATATTGCCGCAACAAGCACTAAAGAATTAGCAACAGCTTTACGTTATGTTGCCGCTGTTGCTTCACAGTCAGGTGTTAAATTTGAAGAGCTTGTTTCTTATATTGCTGTTTTGTCAGAAACAACCCGGTTGAATGCAGAACAAATTGGTCAATCTCTGAAAACTATTTTTACTCGTATGCAGGATATCCAAGCGGGTAAAATTGATGAAGACGGGATGGGCTTAAATAATGTAGAAAATGCTTTAGCCAGAATAAATGTTCAATTAAGAGATACCCCCACTTCCTTTAGAGATTTAAGTGCAGTTCTTGAAGAGGTTGCTGGAAAATGGAGTACGCTTAACGATATTGAACAGGCCAATATTGCCAAGGCCATTGCTGGCGTAAGGCAACAGAACATGTTCCGTATACTGATGACGGAAATGTCTACAGCATTAGAATATCAAGCGGAGGCATATAATTCTCTGGGAACAGCCACAGAACGCTATGGAATATGGCTGGATAGTATTGAGGGAAAACAGGGGGTTTTGAAAGCCTCAATGGAAGAATTATATCAAGATGCTATAAACGACGGGCTTATAAAAGCATTTTTGGATGGCGCAATTGCGGCAACAAAATTTGCAGACTCGGTTGGGGGAATTCTCCCTATTCTATTATCGTTGAGTGCCGCATTAGTGGTAATGAAGAATCAGGATGCTATTGGGGGTTTTGTTAAGGCACTTTTGAACTTTCAAAAATCTATTAAACCGAGCACTATATTTGAAATAAAAAAAGAATTGGTTGATTTTAATGGTCATATGATTATGGCCCAAGTGCATGTAGCAAAAACAATTCCTCCAGTATTAAGCTTATCTGGCGCAATGAGCAAACTATGGCTAACTATTAAACCATTTATTGCGCCCGCCGCAGTTGTTGCGGGAATTTTAGCTATAGCTTTTGTTATAAAGAGAATCAGGGAAGAAGGAGAACGGGCAAAAGAAGCTTGGGAAGAAACACAAAAAGTTTTTCAAAAGACAGATACAGAATTAGGGGTACTCAAAGATAAAGCAAAAAGGGTTGAAGAACTTACCGCCAGATATGAAGTTTTAAAAAATAGAACAGAATTATCTACTAGTGCAACAGAAGAATTAGTTTCAATACAAAATGAGCTTGCTACACTATTACCGGATTTAATTAAGTATACCGACGAATATGGAAATTCTATAATTGGTACAACAGAAGAGATAGAAGAACAAACACAAATATTAAACGATAACATAGAAGAACTAGAAAAAAAGAAACAGTTAGAATTTGAAATTGGGGCAAGAGACCAAGCAGAAAATTTAAAACAATTACATAAAGAACTGTTGGATGCAGAAGAAAAATATAACCAAAACAGAAGTGCCCAAAACGAATTAGCCTTAATGGAAGCTCAAGATAAACTGGACGAAGCACTAGAAGCATCTTTGGAAATGTGGGAATTATATGGGGAAAAAGCAAAAGCGGCTTTCATGCAGGGTCTTATGTCAGATTCCGGAATGGGGGCTGTAGTTCAAACGCTTATATCTATGCTTTTCACTGAAGCTGTAGAAAGCGCAGGGCATGATGTAGAAGATTCTTGGATTCAAATATGGAATAATCTTCCAAAACCAGAAATAAAATTAAGACCAGATATAGATATGTCTGAATTTTATGCCACAGAATTTCCGAAAATGGAGACGGCAATCGGGGAATTTGAAAAGGCATTAGAAGGTATTTCAGATAAAAAAATTATTGACCCAAAACAAGTTAAAACGTTAGATGACCTTGGTATTCAATTTAAAATAACAGGAAGCGCAGGACAATCTTTTATAAAAGTATTTGGAGGTATGCCTAAAGTTATACATTCCGTAGAAGAACTAGTTGACGCTATGCTGGAAACAGCCGATATCCCTCCGGAACTTAAAAAAGTTATAAGAGAATTACTTCTAGTAGAACATGCCCAAACTAAAGCAGAAAAAGCCGCAGAAGAACTAGAGCGCCAAAATAAAGAACTTGCCGATAGTTACAAAAAAATAATTGATGAAGCAAACCAAACATCAACAGCAGTAAATGCTTTAGAAAGAGCTTTGCAAGAACAAAATGATAACGGGGTCATAAGTGTAGACACTGCAATTGAACTTGCTTATACTAACCGAGAATTAGCCAGCAGTTTAATAGAAGTTGAAGGTGGTTTTACACTAAGCGAGGCCGCAATTGCAACACATACCGCAAGACTAAGAGAAGCGGCAGTTGCATCTATACAAGACGCCGCAAATAATACCCAAAACGCAGAAGCAAAAAGACAATTGGCATTAGCGGCAGTATACGCCGCCGCCGGGAATTTAGAGCTTGCGGCAAGCTGTATTGCGGCGGCAGAAGCGGCATTACAAGAAGCGGGGGCTTTTCGAGATTTAATTTCCGTTTTAAATACTTTAGCGCAAATAGATATAAAAATACCGAGTATAGGCGGTGGTGGCGGTGGTGGCGGTGGCGGTGGTGGTGGCAAAGCCGAAGACCCAAACGCGGGTTTAAAAGCCCAAATTAAAGAATTAGAAAAACAAATTAAACATATTGAGCGAAATCTCATACGTCCTCTTGAAGATGCAATTAGACTAATTGAAATAGATTTAATTCGCCCACTCAATGACGCTATTAAAAAAATAGAACGTCTAGATATACGTCCCCTAGAAGACCAAATCCGGGATATACAACGTAATGCTATACGTCCTTTGGAAAAGGAAATTCGCAGATTACAAAGAGAAGTTATCCGCCCATTAGAGCGGGCAATTCGGGATATCGAAAGAAATGCTATACGTCCTTTGGAACAAGCAATTAAAGAAATTCAAAGAAATGCAATACGCCCACTGGAAGATGCAATCAAAAAATTACAAAGAGAAGTTATACGCCCATTACAAGACGAGATAAAGCGTATACAAAGAGAAGCAATTCGTCCTTTGGCTGACGAAATTCAGAGAATTCAACGGGACATTATCCGCCCTCTTCAGGATGCCATAGACCAAATTACAAACCAAAGTATAAAACCTCTCCAAGATGAAATCAAAAACATACAACGTACAGAAATACGCTGGCGGCAAGACCAAATTAAACTTTTAAATAAGCAGAAAAAAGCCATTGATGATATCATAAAATCTTTGAAAAAACAAATAGAACCACTCAAAGAGCAAAATGATGCCTTCAAAGAATATATAAATTTACAAAAAGAATCATTGCGCTTGAAAAAAGAAGAAGATGATTTTAACAAAAAATTGCTTAAAAAGAATGAAGATTTGGCAAAAATAAAAACAAGAATAGAACTACTGGCATTAGACAACAGCGAATCTGCAAGAGCAGAACGCTTGACGCTTGAAGAAAAAGCCGCCGAGATGGAAGAAGATATTCTCGAAACAACCGAGGATAGAAAATACAAACTTCAAATGGATGCGCTGGATAATCTACAAAAATCTTTTGAAGAAAATATACAGGCACAAATTGACGGTATACAAGCGGTAATTGACCAACGAGAAGCGGAAAAAGAATCAATAGATAATGTTATTGAGAGTCTTCAAGATGAAATAGATTTGTGGAACGATAAAATAGAAACACTAAATCGCCAAATAGAAGTCTACGAAGACCAAATTAATGCAATTCAACAACAAATTGATGCCGCAGAACGCCAAATTACAAACTTAGAGAGACAAATAGAACTTCACGAACAAACAATAGAAGCACTCGAAAGACAAATTGAACTGGTTGAAGATGAAATTGACGCAATAGAAAGGGTTATCGAAGAGCACGAAGACGCTATTGATGCCTTAGAACGAGAAATAGAAACATACGAAGACCTAATTGAACAAATCGAGATTCAAATTGAAACAACGGAATTGGCAATTGAAGCACTGGAAGACGAAATTGAACAGCACGAGCTTTTAATAGAATCCCTTGAAGAAGAAATTGAACTTTGGGAAGACCAAATAAGGGAACTTGAAAGACTGAGAGAAGTACACGAAGATGCCATCGAGGAGATGCGTCGCAAAATTGAAGAATACCAATGGCAAATAGAACTGTTAAGAAGAGATATAGAAGTTTTACAAGACCAATTTGTTGATGCCGAGGAAACAGGAACGGGAGCTTTTGAGGGTATTGGGAGTAGTGTTGTTGCCGTAGAAGACAAAATAAAAGCATACGAAATGACACTAGAAAATACAAAATCTTATTTTAGAGACCTCGGTATAACAGTTCAGGGAATGTCGGATACCGCTATAATGAATTTGGGGGCAATTACTTCCTATATGCAGGGAACATTTAATTTATCTGTGGAAGAATCTAAAGGAGTATTTGAAGCATTTCGGGGTGTAATAGATAATGCTTCCCCGGAAGGAATTATCGCACTAAAAGAGAAAATGAACGAATTTAGTAGCTCTGGTTATACTGCACAAGAAACAGTGGTGGCATTGCAGGGGTGGATAAATACTCTTCCCGAACATCTTCAAACACTGTACCAATTTATAACGGAGTATATAACTCATGGTACACCAGATTCAAACACAACCGCTGTAACAACCGTCACACCTCCTGTAACAACAGACCGGCCCGACAGAACCGTGCATACAAATATACCGGATAGTGTAAGACACTATGGAGGTTTGGCGGGATATCACTCCGGGGGAGAAGTAGAAAGTCACCACGACGGTCAAAGTTTTGCCGGTGGTTTACGAAGCAACGAAGTATTTGCAAAATTATTAAAAGGAGAATATGTTGCTACAGAAGGACAAATGAAAAATTTCATGTACAATATTCTCCCCAAAATATCCTCAATGTATCAGGGACAATCTCCTATACAGGCAACAAAACACGGCAACAGCCCGTTAATTGGGGAAAACAATTTCAATATTGAAATTAATGTTGAGGGTTCTTTGGATAAAACAGTTTTGCCGGACTTGGAAAATTCAATACTTAAAACAGTTAATAAAGCACTAGAAACAAGAGGAATAAGAAGAAATGCGATTAAATTTGGTATATAATAATATAAAAGGCGTATTTTATTACATGTTTTTTTTACTAAGTAAGGAGGCTATATGAGTCAATTCTATACATACGATTTTGTTTATGACGATATTCCGTCAGACGCTTATGATTTAAAAATCATAAGCTTTGAAGACGGTAGCCCCTTTGATGGTGTTGGTAGCTCTAATGTAAATATTATAACACAAAGTGTTTTAAGAAAATCAAAACCTTACTATCTCGGGAGAACGCAAGAACCAGTTTTGGAATTTCAACTCACATTTGGCTCTCCAAATCCTATTAGCGGCATGGAACGAGATTTAATTTCTGCTTGGTTATTCGGAAGAGCGGGCTATAAAAAACTACAGATATTGCAAGACGATTTAAATGGTGCTTATTTCAACTGTTTTTTAACTGACCCAAAACCCATATATATCGGGGGTATAAACTACGCATTTACGGCAACCGCAACTTGTGATAGCCCCTTTGCCTATGGTTATCCTAAAATATATACCTCCGGCTGTTATACTGGCTCTGACCCGGAAACAAACAATTTTACCATTTATAACAATTCCAGTGAGGATGAATATTTATATCCTACAGTAGAATTCAAAACTAAAACAACGGGAAGCCAAATAATACTTACAAATATAACAGATGATAATAGGCAATTTTCATTTGGATTATATTCAGGAAGTGCTCTTTCTGGAGAAGAAACCATTTTGGTAAACAATGATTTGCAAATCTTAGAATCCAGTACAGCATTGAGAAGACTAAATACTTTTAACAAAAATTGGTTTAGATTATTGCCCGGGGCAAATCAAGTTAGTCTTTATGGTAAAATAGAATGGCTAAGAATAGTGTTCAATGAAAGAAAGAAAATAGGAGGCTAATATGGGAATTATAACATATGATTTCTTTAATCTACCCGAAATTCCTACTTTTATACTATGTAATCCAAATAAAGAAGAACTTTTTGCATTAGGGGCGATAATTGAAAGAAAATATTCTGCAAAGTTTAATGCCCTTTCGGAATTGTCCTTCAAGGCATATGAGTATGTTGACGATATTTTGATGCCATATTATGACCATCTACGCCACAAGCGGCTTGTGTATGTTGAAAATATTGGTTATTTTATGATAACAGATGTTTCCGAAAAAGGGGACGGCGTAGAAAAGTACAAAGAAATAAAGTGCCAATCTTTAGAAGTGGAATTTGCATCAAGAAATTTAGCAAAATTTGAAAGAACCTCGGTTTTATTATATAATGCCGTTGACCCAGAGGGTACAATTTTAGGGGATATTATAGACTATATGCCCGATTGGACAATCGGGGATGTCAGCGGAGAACTTCTTTCAAAATACAGAAGTTTTAATATTTCCGACAAATCAATTTATAATTTTCTAATGAATGAAGTAGAAGAAACCTATGAATGTGTTTTTGAATTTGACACTATAACAAAAACCGTTCACGCTAAAACATTAGAAGAAGCAACACAAACTACCGATATTTATATTTCCTACGATAATTTACTCGAAAACATACAAATAGAAGAAACTTCTGACGAGCTAGTAACAGCACTTACAATTTTAGGAGGAAATGATTTAGATATCCGAGGGGTTAATCCTTTGGGTACAAATACAATTTACGATTTTTCTTATTTTACAAATATCGAATGGATGAGTCAAGATTTAATTGACGCAGTTCAAGCATGGGAAGACTTGGTTTCTGGTAGCAAAGTGGTTTACGGTGATTTATACAGTGAGGCAAGAACTATATTTTTGGAAGAATATGTGCCCGTTTTAACAGAATGGTCTGGGTCAATGACAAATCTTGCCGCATTAGAACAGCAACAAGCTGTTTTAATTGAACAGGGTTATGGACAAGACCCCAATAATCCAGAGGAACAGTGGACAACAATACTAACTTCTATACAAGAAACAAGTGCTTCAATTGCCCTTGCTGATTCAGAAAAAGAAGCACTAAATACCGAAATGGAAGTTTTGTGGGATGAGATGGGGGAAATTAGCGGAAGTTTGGCCCTTTCCAATACCGATAATTTCACAATTACCCAACAAAAAAAATTACAACCCTTTATTATCGAATCAACCTATATTAACGAAAATATAATTCAAACAGACAATATGAATACAGCGGAAATACAAGATGAAGCGGAAGAATTATATAGAATAGGAAAAGATACACTCGCCAGAATTTCTGAGCCTAGATTTACTTTTTCTGTGGATAGTGCCAACTTTATGCTTATAAAAGATTTTGAACCTTTTATGGAAGAAGCAACTTTAGGGGCAATTTTGAATCTAGAACTATCTCCGGGGGCAATTATCTATCCCATTTTATTGGGTATGGAACTAGATTTCGATAATCCGGAGAGTTTTTCCTTGAAATTCGGCAACAGACTTCGTTTAGATGATGAGGCTTTCCAATTCAGCGATTTAATGAACGAGGCAATTAGTGCCGCAGGTGAATCAAAAGTAAACAGCTTGTTATGGGGAAACTGGACGGATAATTATAAAGATAGGGTTTCTTTATTTATTGACTCTGCTTTGGATGCCAGTTTAAATACCATTATTAGTGGAAGTGCACAAGAAATAATCATAACCCCTGCCGGACTAAGAGGTAGAAAATATGTTTCTGAAACTACTTATTCAGATGAACAAGTATGGCTTGTCAATAATACTCTCGCTTTTACGGATGATAATTGGGACAGCGTTAAAATTGCTATTGGGAGATTTACTGTAAGTGAGGGGGGAACTGCTTGGGGAATAGTTGCAGATTATCTTATAGGAAGAATTATTGCCGGAAACAATTTGATGATAACAAACTACGATGAAGATACAGGGGAAAGTTCTTTTATAGTTAGCGGTAGCCAAACCACTCTAACAAATATGGATTTAAAACTCACAACAGATGACGAAGAAACAATTATATACATAAACCCCACAGATGGTATAAAAATAAATACAGACGGCACAGATGTTTTCTATGTTGACCCGGTTAGCGGCGATTTAACTTTTACAGGAAATTTGAGCGGTGCTTCCGGCACATTTAGCGGGGAAATTTCTGCCACAACAGGTGACATTGGTGGTTGGAAAATTACATCTGGTTCCTTAGTTTCCCCAACCAACAACAGTGGCATGTCTTCCGGTGCAACTTGGGCATTTTATACTGGCGGTGCTGTGCCCGCTTCTGCCCCATTTCGAGTTTCCCATAGCGGAAATTTATATGCCAATAACGCAGATATAAAAGGAAAAATAGAAGCAACGAGCGGCAGTTTTACGGGTACAATAACTGCCGCAACAGGTACAATTGGGGGTTGGACAATTAATTCAAGCGGCTTGTATTATGATGCCAACAATTACATTTATACCTCTTCCGCAAAATTAGCAAATGGTAATGTAACTATAAGCGGGGCAAGTGTTACTATAACCGGAAACATATATGCATCAGGAGGTAAAATTGGCCTTTGGGACTTAAATTCCTCGGGGTTAAGGTATGATGCAAGCAACTATCTTTATCCCGGCGGATTTAGTTTAGCAAGCGGAAGCATTGTTTGGGGTAGCGGCGTATTGACTGTGCATGGTACTATAAATGCTTATTCCGGGAAAATTGCAAATTGGAACATTATAGCAAATGAGATATATGCAACAGGAGGACAAACAAGACTATATGCCTCTGGTTCATTGGTAATGGCTAGCGGAAATGTTATGGTAAATGCTGATGGGTTAAAAATAAAAGAAAAAAGTAGTGCTCCAACGTGGCCCGACCCCTCCGGGGTAAATTGGACATATGACCAATATAGAACGGGGGGAATGTATGGACATTTAAATAGCGGAGACCAATGTTTATATATATATAATTATAGTAGCTCTCTTTCTTATGATTCAAAAATACTAATTTATTCTTCTAATTACAATGGCGATGCAGCCGAAATAACATTGGATGCGGCAACATTACACACGTCTGGAGACCTTCATGGGGGAAATTTGCTTTTTAGATATGCAACAAGCGGGGTAAATGGAAGTATTAGATTTAGAGCAAAATATAGCACTTCAAATATTAACGCCATAGAATCTGGAAATTATGCCAATGATGATGTTCAAAATCTATCTATTACGGGATATAACGGAAATGCTATTCCTTTCTTTGGAATAAATGCAACAACAACGTATATAACCGGAAAATTACAGGTGGTTACCTCCGATACAGACGCAAACAGATATACCGTATATTGGAATTCCAGCACAAACGGACTAATATTTGTCAGTTCTGATGAAAAATTAAAAGAGAATATATCATATAATGTTAGCGGACTCAGCATAATAAACAAGTTAAAGCCAGCAACATTTAATTTTATAGATAATCCCGAAAAAAGAATTGGTTTTATAGCCCAAGATACACTAAAGGTAAGCCCTTATCTGGCGTGGAATAATAAAGAAGAAGACACATGGGGGTTGGGGGGATGGGATGCTTTTTCGGCGGTAATAGTTAAAGCCTTACAAGAACAAACAACAATTATTGAAAAACTAGAAAAAAGATTAGAACTATTAGAAAAGGAATAAAAGAGGATTTTTATAATGCAAAAAATAACAAACGAACAAGTTAGAATTTTAGTAACATTGGCAGAACAAAAAAAAGGTCTGCAAAATTCACTGCAAGAACTACAAAAAACAGAACAAGAATTTTTCAATATGCTTCTAAAATATTATGACTTAGAACCGGGAGAATATCAAATTATACAACAAGGGGAAGATATTTTTATTGAAAAAACTTCTTTAGAAAATACCATCCCGGGGGTAACAATGGAGGAGGAGGAATAATATGACATCTTTCGAAACATTATCTTCAAATACTTTGGCTGAAATTAGAATGATTGCCGGGGATTGGCAGGAATTTGTATATAATTTTTATACTGCTACAAACGAAGAAGTTGACTTAACTTCCGCAAGTTGTACTGTAAACATTTTTAAATATGGAGACCCTTCTACTGTTATATTGTGTTTGGAGGGAACTCCCGGGAGTGCAATCAATCAATTTTATGCAACATTGCCGAGTGCATCAAGTATAGATTTAGAAGGAGTTTACCAACAACAACCCCGGGTAGAGTTCCTAAGTGGTGAAATCTATAATCCTAGCCAAGGAAAAATATTTATATTCCCCGCTCCATCAAATTCGTAAGGAGTTAAATTATGAGTGAGAGACAAGTATTTACCACAAAATCACAGGAGGTACACTTTTATGATTTGGTTGTATTAAATAGTTATAGATTCAATATTAGTTTGTCCCCCATTCATAGATATACTTTATATGTAGCGGGAGGCACAAAGCAAGTATTAGCAGATGCCGCATTGTTTGCCCTGTCTGATTTGAGAACAAATGGAACAATAACACAAGCAATACTCGAGGGAGCAGTTAGTATCATAACAAGTTCTTACTTATCTTCTTCCGGAAATGTGGAAGAAGCAATCTGGAATGCGGAAGCTTCTTTACTGGGACAATCTAACACAATTATTTCAGCAGGACTATCTATACCATTTGAAGCAACTTTGCTTGGGGAAAGTTCCTTAATTTCCAAGTGGAGTAATTTGATTTGGGAAGGACAAATAGAAATAATAACCAGTTCTTCAATGTTGTCTTCTGGAACAACACAAGAAGCAACATGGGACGCTTTAGCCACCTTGGTAAGTACAAGTGAAGCGAGAATAGATGCTAGTGCGGTTATAAAGAATGGAACTTCTAGTCTTTCAACAGAAAGTAGCCTGCTTGTTTCAGCAGGAAAACAAGAAGCAATTTGGGAAGCAGAAGCTACAATAATTACAGATTCCAGTATGTTATCTATTGCAAACAAAGTTGCAAATGCAGAAGTTACAATAATAACAAGCTCTAATTTATTAGCAAAACCACAAACAGAAACACATATTGACTATTTATATACTGTAACATATATACCGGAAAATTACTTTATGCAAAACTATTTTCCAAAATTATAACAAAAACAAAAAAGGGGCAAGTTTTCTTGCCCCTTAAATAGAAAGGAGGATGGTGTGGAAGAATTTTTTTTCCAAATTCGTTTTGAAACATTTTATGACAGTATTGCCGTCATTTTATCTTTTATAATAATTTTTCATTTTATAATGTCTTCATATTACGGCATTAAAATGATACTTTTAAAAAATAAAAACAAGTTTGGGTGGTGTCCCGAAATGCTCGTAACATATGAGAGTATTGCTTGGGTTGGGTTATTTTCTTACATTCTCTATAATACTTTCAACAATAACCCACTTATTGACAATAGTTCTTTCGGGGCAGTTTTTATACGCCCGATGATACTTGTTACAAGTATTATAACCGCCATATTACAAAAAAGAAGATATTTAGCGACAATTAAAAAATACGCCATAGAAAACTATACGGAGGAACAATCTGGAAAGGAGAACTAAAATGACTACATTATACGAAATAATTCAAAGCGTAATGGCTTCTGGAATTATAATCTTTTCTCTTTTGTCTATATACTATGGTATTAGAGTTTTGATTATTCATATAAAACGCCATAATAAATTAGAAAGTTGTTGCTGGCTTACTCCTGTACAAGTATTTACACAATTTGCTTTTGCTTTTATTTTTGCCTTTATATTAGAAGAACTTTTAGTTAAAGGAGTGAGAATTATTGTACCATTAAGTTTTGGGTCTTTATTTATTCGCCCGATTATTTTTCTAAATAATGTTGTTGTTTCCATATATCTAAAAGCGAGATTTATAAAAGAGAAAAATGTAGAAAAAGAGGGGGGTTTATTATAATGGATAATGGAATAAACTCTCCTATATTTTGGATGATAACAACAGGTATAACAACATTATCTTCGGTTATATTAGGAATAATAACATGGATTAAATCTGCAAAACTCATGCCCAAAGAATTAACAAAAGCAGACCTCGAAAATAAAAAAGTGGAAATTTCTTTAGCAGACCAGTACGAAGAATTAGCCACCCGCACAGCAGAAAAAGCTATAAATCTTCAAAGCAGGTTAAATAAACTCGAAGAAGATTATAGTTTATTGCAAACAATTATTAAAGAGCAAAGTAAAGTTATTGAAAGTCAAAGTGTACGTTTAGATAATCAAGATAAAAAATTAAAAGAACAGGACGGCGAAATAGGCGGTTTGGTAAAAGAGTTAAATTTAGCCAAAGCATATAATTTTGCTTTAATTAAACAAATGAAAAAAGAGAATCTTATTCCTTTAGATATATCTACTGTTAGCTCAGAAGAATATAAAGAAGAAGTAAATGGTTCAGAGAAAAAAAGAACATATACAAAAAAACAAGATAAAGACAATAGTGAAAATAAAGAATAAAAAGTAGGGTATGCAAACTTCGCATACCCTACTTTTTTACTGTTTTTGATGTATAAAAAAGACAAATTTTATTGGGCTATGTTTCCCATAAATTGATTAAATAATTCGGTGGTTTCTTCTTTACGCTTTAAAGCAAATTCTTCTGCCTCTACTAGAGTATCAAACCACTTTAGTTTATATTTTTTTACATTATTTTTAATAATTAATTCTCCGTCATCTCTATCCAACCTTTTCCATTCGTCTTGTTTCCCAAAACCAGAACCAATCTGGTAATAAGTGCCATCCCAATTCCTAATTTTTACATATTGGTCTCCGTTATATGCCATTGTATATTTTGAGGGCATTGTTATTTCTCCAATATTTCCCTTTCCTTATCTAAATTTCTGTTATTGGCGTGATATTCTGTAAAACTATCAGGATATCTTGATTCCAATTTGGCAACATTTCTCTCTAAAATTTTTTCTAAATCAAAGCCGTTTATTCTACAAAAACTTGCTAAATAGTAGAAGATATCACCCAATTCTTCTTGAACATTGACCAAATCAAGTTCTTTCTTATAGGCGATATTCTTTTTGTAAACATCCATTAGCTCACCAACTTCTGTTGCCATTCCAAATAGCATGTGAATATCATCGAGTTCAGGTGTTTCTAATTCAGCACAGGTATGCGCTGTCCATTGTGCGTAATCATTTAAGTTCATGTTTTTCCTTAGTCATAATAGGTTGAAGTATTTTCAATAACATTGTCTATGTTACATTTCAAGCATTTGAATTTACCGTTCATTAAAATAAGCTCTTCCCCGCAAATAGGGCATAGCTCTTTTTTAAGGTTCTTTGGTGTCAAGACTTCCGTTTGTCTGCTCCCGTTTCTGTAAACAGCAATTCCCTTGCATCCGTTTTCCCAAGCCAATATACATGCTTTAGCCATTGTTTCTCGGTGTGTACCTTTTGGGAAATTGATTGTTTTTGAAACGCCGCTATCAATGTATTTCTGAGACATAGAAACAGTTTTTACATGCTCTTCCCATGTTACTTCTTGCGCTCCATTAGCTGAAACAGCACACCGGAAATAGTCTTTTTCTGCTAAATCGTTTTCAAATGTATATATACCTGTTTTATCATTTCGTATAGTAATTTCGGAAAAAATTGGTTCAATTCCACTTGAACACCCCGCAATCAAACTAACTGTACCCGTTGGTGCAATTGTTGTTACAGTAATATTTCTTCTAGGAACGGGCAAATTCTTACACGCTTCCGGTACATCTTTTTCTTTTCCCAAAAGAACAGATTCTTCTTCTGCTCCGGAAGATATGAACGCCAAAACTTTTTCCAAAACATCAAGAGATTCTTGTGAACCATAAGCAATTTCCATCATTAGTAGCATGTCCGCATAACCCATAATTCCAAGCCCAACGGGGCGGCGACTTTTCGCCCATTGTTCTATTTCCATTGTTGGGTAAGCCCCTTTGTCAATTACAGCGTCGAGAAATCTAACCCCTAACCTTACCGCTTTGTCGAGTTTTACCCAATCAATTTCTTTTTCTTTTGTAAGAAATTTAGACAAATCCAATGACCCCAAATTACACGAACCATTTGGGGGGAGCGGCTGTTCTCCACAGGGATTGGTCGCAATAATTTCTTCACCCGTATACTTATATGGGGTATTATTTATTCTATCGTAGAAAAGTAATCCCGGTTCACCGTTTCGCCACATGCCTTCTACAATGAGGTCAAATATGTCTTTTGCCTTATATTCTTTATAATTTTTTCCATTAAATCTAGTCCAGTATGTTTCATTATTAACTACGGCATTCATAAAATTATCATCAACTGTAACAGATATATTTGCATTAGCAATCTTTCCTTCTTCATGTTTTGCTGTAATAAACTTAATTATATCTGGATGATAAACACTCATGGTAAACATAATTGCCATCGCACGAAATCCCGCTTGGGTAAGAGCGTCAGCATCGTGAGAAATTGTATCGGCAAATTTAATAGGCCCTCCCGCATACCCATGTGTGCTCCCCGCTACCGTAGAACCTTCCGGTCTTATTTTGGAGAGGGATGTACCGCATCCCCCTCCTTTTCGGGCAATAAGGGCAAAATCAAGTTTTGTCTTATAAATTCCCTCAATTGTATCAGGAAAATCAACTACAAAGCAAGCGAGCAGTCCCCCGCTAGGTTTTCCAGCGTTTACAAGACAGGGGGAGTTTGGAACAAAATAGGTATTTCTAATCATCTCTCTGGTATGTTCTTTTTGTTCTTTAGGGGCCTCTTTTAAAACCCAATCCACTACCCTGTCAGCTACATCTCCCCACGTTTTTTCTTCATTGTGGAAATATCGCTTTTTTAGAATGTTTTTTGCTGTCTTAGACGTTTTTCTTTTTTCCTCAAACATTCTACTCCTTTCTAGTTTTTCTCATTTTGGTCGTAAGCGTTTTCAATCTGCCGTTGAAATTCGGAGCGGCTACCATATACTCGTTTCATAATACACATTGCAACACCAACTTCTTTGTCAAAATTATCTTCATTTGTTGGTCTGGCGGTAATTTTTTCCCCATCTCGAAAAATACAAACCGTTGTTATCCCGTTATAAATAATCTTTTCTGGTATATAGGCATTTCTTGCTCTAATTTCCACATTTAGAGTAATTGCTCGGGGGTCTTCATCCCCCGCTTTATAATCTTCCAATACGTCCATTTCTACTTTGTCTCCATATATGTCGCTATAGTCCGATTCAATCTCATAGTTTGAAATTGAGTTTGTGATACTTCCAAAATTACCTAATGTATCTGCCATATTATTTTCCTTTCATATTAAATATTTTTTTTGATTGCGCTATTTGTTACTTTTACAAAAACACCATTTTGGCGTATTTCGTTTAATGTTTTAGCATTTAAATAAGTACCTGCACTTTTTATTCCATAACCAAACTCTTTTACAAATTGGGCAAGAGAATGTTTTTTTTCAATATACGTATCAAAACCCTCGACAGATTTAATTCTCTTTTTCATATTTTCCATGTGAGTTCTTGATGCCATGCCATAGAGCACTCCCTCGTTTGGTGCTTCATAACACTCTGCGTATAATTTTCCAGAAATTCCTATGTCTGCTCCCGCCACAATGGATTTTACAAAATCGCCGGAATTTTTTATCCCACCATCTATGGCGATAAAATATTTTCCTTCCTTTCCCACAGCGCAATCCATTATAGCGGAAATATTGGGAATGCCTATCCCCGTTTGGTTTCTGGTTGAACAAGGTGAACCTCCTCCTATTCCTACTCTAATAATGTCTACTCCCGCATGATATAATTTGTCACATCCTTCTTTTGTGGCAACATTGCCTGCCATCAATAAAATATTTTTATTCTTACTTCTATTAATTTTGGTTTTGACATGGGAACAATAATCCGCTAAGTTTTTTGTATACCCGTTTGCTGTATCAATTAATATTATTTTAGGAGACAAACTAATTGCAACGTCTGTAAAAGAATCTTCTATTTTTAAGGCAATGCCATAATTATCTGCAAGGGGATGTACATTGTGAATAATATCATTGTATCGTATACTTTCTGTTTTGTAAAATCTATGAAATATACCCAAACCACCCAAATCAGAAAGCTGTTTTATGAAATTACCGTCTGTAACCCCAACCATAGGGGATGCTATTAAAGGGAATTTTAGTATAAAAGAATTAGAAAACCTAAAACTAATATCCACATCATCTCGAGAAGATAAAAGAGAGAGCTTTGGTTTTATTAATACGTCGTCAAATTCATAAGTTTCTGGCATGTTTATATTGTTCATTTTAGGGGCGTTCCTCTATCTGTAAACCCGGAGACCATATGTGAGGGAAGTCTCCCCAATACACCATTTACAAAACCGTTGGGAGGAATAATTTGAAAATCCGCAGAGTAGAAGGGGTAGAATATTAAAGCGGGATAATATTTTTCACTCCAAGGAATAGTGGTTATATAATTAATCCCTCCATAAATTGAAGTTCCGAAAAAACTTATGTTCATAGGAAAAATACTATAATCTTTAATTGGTTGTATTGTTATGGCATAGGGGTTTTTTCTTATTGTTTGCCCCCCCGCTTCACTCCAATCATGTGCGGAAGTGCTTGGCATGAAAACACATCTATAAAAACTGGAATGGTCTACATATCCTAATCTCAAACTGGTATATTCGGGATTATCTATATTAGACCTAGAAATATTGCAATCGGATATACTGATTTGATTAACATTTAAACTGCCTTCTGGCGAAATATCTATACCCGAAGCATTGCGATAAGGATTAACGAATGTTAATTTAGACCAACTCTGATATTTGTCTCCTGAACCGTATACATTTTGGGAATGTTTTATTGTTATAGCAAATCCATTTTGCCAAGAATAACCCGCTATATTTTCGACATTTAAATAATATGTAGCATCTGCCACTATCAAATTTTTTGCCAAACTATTTCCATCTAATACAAGATTTTTAACAGAACAACCCGCATTAGGGGTAATACTATCCCCAATTTTTAATAAAACCCCATTACCATTGCCTATCCATTTTATTACAGTCGCTCCTTCCATAATAGGAGGACTGCCCCACATATATCCCAATCTACCAATACCTGCTCCCTCTATTGTAACACCGTTTCCGGAGACAACAAGTGTTTTTGATACAGCATATATCCCCGGGGGGAAATAAACAACACCTCCCGTTTTGGGTAAGTTGTTGATTGCCATATTTATTGACAATATATCATCTGAAATTCCGTCACCTTTTGCCCCGAAATCTTTAACATTTCTTATTTCAAATGCCGAGTAAACGGGGGGGACATAAGAATTGTCTTGTCTATATATTATAGGATGATATACAAAATTTGAATTGGTAGATGTTTCCAGGGGTAATTTACCGGACATTCCACAAGAGGTAACAAATAACCCAAGAAAAAATATTGCAAATATTATCCTTGTTGTTTTTTTATTTTTTTTCACTAAAATAATATATTCCTTTCTTTTTCGATATCGTCAACTATTTTGTATTTATCTAAGACATGCTCTCCGTTTTTATCTTGTTTGAAGCTTATACAATAAAGTATTTTTTCTGTTTCAAATCTATTCTTTTCATATTCTTTCTTATCAACTTTAAAAGAATCTCGAACTCCTTTTGCCAAACAATATATACTAAGACACATATTTTTCGCATCAAAATTTTCTACATATACATATCTTGAGCTTATATTCTTTATCTTTTCACCATTTTTTGCTATAATTTTAATTCTTTCTAAACGTTGATTTTTCCCTAATTTTGAAAGTTCTTCGTGGGTTTTCGCCTCGGTTTCTTTTTGGTAAGATAACGCATGTGTTTCCAGCTTATTTACCCTTCCCCAATCTTCGGCCTGTAATTCGAACAAAGCTAATTGAGGGGGGATTATTTCTCTTACTATTTTCATCACTTCTTCTTCGTAGAAGGAATAATTCACATCATAGTATTCAAAAAGTTTAGTTTTGTCATATTCATTTAATATAGACACAGTATTACCAACATACAAACCTATTTCCCTATTTGAATACTTGTCTTTTTTAATTAAAGCACCGCCATGATTAGAAATATAAAAACGGTTTGTTTTTTGCAAAGTTTCACTATCATTTGCTGTTTTTAATTCCATTGTAAAATTAGAACCTGTTTTTTGAGAAATACAAAAGTCCATAATGTCCCTTGATGCCTCAATTGTTTTTCTAACAGGGACATTATTTATGAAATATTCATATAGAGCCATTGGGACGATTGGCATTCTATATGCTTTCTTTAAATCAATTTCTTTTACAAAGACACCTTTTTCTTTTGTACTTCCGTCTTCTTTTTGGGTAATATATGAATTGACATCTCTTCTAATATATTTTTTATATAAAGAAAACTCTAGTTCTAAATTTGTTTTTTGTTCCCAATCTTTAGCAATCTCATAGTATTTTTCTTCCAATTCTCTCGGGATTACACATACAATACCATCTGTATTGGCACTAATAACATTAATACCGTTTAAATACATTTTTTCTATAAGCATAAGCAAGCCAAGCTGACCGTTTACCGTTGTTGATATAAATTGTTTTGGGTCAAATAACCAAAAATACTCATATCCAAGTTTACCAAAAATAGAGTTGATAGTAATTTTTAGTCCGTCTGCCATAACTTTATCCCCGTCTTTTTTTGCGTTTATTCGCTCCTTTGTTATAGCTTTGAGAACTTCTATAAACTTTGGCCCAAGATGTCGGGGATAGAAGTTATTATTAATAATCAAATTTGGATAATAACTTGCGACATCCATGTCCTGAACAATATGGGTTTCCGTTGTTTCAAATATTCCCGGAGCGTCTTTACTATGCAAGCCGCCTATACCAAGAGAAAATTGACAGCCGGCAAAAAATAATTCTTCTGTATAATGATACCTCTGATAGCTGTAAACAACTCTAGATGCAATTTTTTTGTATAGTTCATTTAATTCCGGTGTTTCGAATTCTATAAAATCTGCAATACAATCTCCTAGTAGTAATTTATCTCTATTTGTTCTCATCTTACGGATTAAATTAATATCTGCACCAAAATCGTTTTTATAAATATGTTCCAAAACAATATTTGCAATTTGGGAATCTGATGCCGAAGTCAAATCAACATGATATAGACGGCTTAAATCTTTTCTCAATTCCCTCAATGGCCTAATTTCATCATATAATTTTTTTGTAATAAGCACATCGTTTAGGTTATAATCTAAAATCATTTTTAATTGCGATTGGTCTACACCACTTGTCGGAGAAATAGGAATGTCTTGTATCTTGTGCCATTTTAGGTTTATAGCAACTTGTTTAAGAGATATACCTAACTTATTTAAACCAAGTATCCGCATTAGGTCAATTGAGTGCCATAAATAATCTTCACTTTTTGGATAGCGATAGGTCAGTACCTCTTTATCTCTACGAAAATTTTCGTCAATTAGTTTTGATGATAAAGAAAATATATTTTTCGGAAAAATTGTGGCCTTATGACTTAGGACATATCTTAAGATAGCATCATCGTATGACAAATTATTATAACCAACCAATATAATTTCTTTATTTAGAAATTTTGAAATTTCAGAATTATCCTTTTTGTCAAAGCCAATATAAAACTGATGTATCTCTTTTTCATTTTTAACATTAACAAAAGTTGCCGTAAATATGTCCTTGAAACTCTCAATGTCATATGCATATATATCCACAGTTTATCCTTTAATAATTCATAGTGGGGGTATATTCGCAGTAATTTCTAACACCACACAAGAAGTTACAGAAATATGTATTGCTATTATTAAATCTAAATTCCTTCTCGTTTTTAATATTTTCAATAATGTTCTTTGCCCAATGTATTGCGTTATTTTGCTCTTCTTCTTCCCAATAACGCTCGATTTCTCTCTTTGCCCTAGGAAACCACAAAATAATTTTGTCTATTTGTAAATTTTTGCATTGTTTTATCCCATAACAATATAAATACATTTGTGTGAAATAACCGTCTATTTTCTTTTTATCAACTTTTTCTTTTTTAGTTCTTTTATCGTTCCAGAACGGAAATGCTGTTTTATAGTCTAACAAAATATTTTCTTTTTTATTTATATCGTATAGTATTAAGTCGGGTCTTCCTTTCATTGTGATACCCGAAATCTCAAAATCTAATTCGCTTTCTACTTCCAATATACGATATTTTTCTTTCTCAAAATAAAAAGTATTAAAAAATTCTACACCTTGCACTATATATTTTTCTTCCATACCCGCAGGGAAAGGAGGAGGAGGGGTAAGCATAACTTCTTTATATTTTCTTGTAAAATAATCAGAAAGCTCGTAGCTTTCTAAAGTTCCATTAAAATATTGTTCAATTGTGTCGTGTACCAATAAACCGTATTCGCCAAAAAAATTATTTTCCTTGGGTTCTTTTTTGTCAATATAAGATAATCTGTAACAATACTTACAATTTTCAAATGTCGTTAGCGACGAATATGAAAAATATATATTGTCCATTATAAAACTTAATAGGGTTTCGAAATTTTCTTTGTTCATAAATTAATAACTGCTTTCCTTATCAAACCATTCTGGCCCGTCTCGGGTTTCTTCTTCCCTAAATGGTGTTTTGTCTTCTTCCCTAACGGGGGTAGAAAATAGCATTCTATTTCCAACAAAGGTTAATGGAAATTCAAAGGTTGGGCCATTTCTATTTTTGAGTATACAAATTTTGGATTGTATAATTTCCCCTTCGGGGTTTCGTCTGTGACGTATCGCCCAAACTTGATGTGCCGCTTTTTCGCCGGCTTGGTTTAAATCTGATAGTTGGGGCGTAGGATTTTTTAATTTTCTATCTGTAATATTTCGATTTAGTTGATGATTTAATATAATCGGAACTTGGAATTCCTGTGTCATATCTTTAATAGCATAGCAAATTTTATCAAACTGTATATGTGTTGCCATACCCTCAAAGGCTTTGATTTGTTCAAGTTGGTCAATAATAACAAGTTTTACATTTTCTTTTAAAAGCTTTCTAATTTTTGAACGAATTTCGGGTAAACTCATTGCAAAAGTATCATCCCATATAATAGGAGATTCTGAAATTCTAGCTAGGGCTTTATTATATATAACCCATTCTTTTTCTGTCAAAATGCCACGATATACATTTCTAAAAGGTAAACCCGTTAATTGGCATATAAGGCGGCAAATACTTTCGTGGGTTGACATTTCTAAAGAAAAAAATCCAACGGGCATTTTTTGTACTAAGCCAACATAATTGGCTATACTTAGGGCAAGGGAAGATTTTCCATCCCCACTTCTTGCGGCACATACAATAAACTCGTTGGAGTAAAAACCACCAGTTTTACTATCGTATCCTTCGAAACCTGTTTTTACTTGGGTTATTTCTCCACTAGCAACTTTTTTTACAAATTCCTGTACCATGCCAACTGCTTGTTGACTTGTTAACATGTTGGTTGATTTTACTCCACCATATAGGGCAATATCTGTAATATCTTTTTCTACCATGTAAACAATATCAACTAAATTTCCGGCTTTTAGGTATTTACGCTTATTATCCATAAGCGTTTCTATTTTTCTAATGGAAGCTTTTTCTTTAATAATTTGAGCATAGGCAATTGCGTTTTCGGGTACAATATCATTCAAATAACGATTGATAAGTTTAGATATATCATCCAAAGTAATTTTGGTTGTTTCTTTTGCTATCTCATTGGATACTGTTATAAAATCAACTTTCATCCCTTGGGCATACATTGTAACAATTTTTTTATAAATAAAACGATTTTTTAGAACAGAAAAATCTTCATAATATAAAATGTCCTCAATTGCGGGTATAACAGCGTTATCAATTATTAAACACGCTAGAACCGCATCCTCCATTACAACCTGTTCCTCATAGGTTATTTTGTTGGCAGAAAAACCAGAGGAATTAATTTTTTCCTGAATGGAAACAGGAATAGCAGGGTCTCTTTTTTTCGAATAAGCTTTTTCTAAAACTTCTTCAAATTCCCCTTTTGGGAAATCCATACGATTAGAAACAGGTTTTAGCGTTTCTCGTGCTTCTTCAATTGAATAACCGTTTCCCGCAAAATCACATGCGACACTAAATAGCGTAGAATTTCTTTCACCTGCTGGAGCACCATTTATTAAAAATTCGAGACTTGTGCGAGATAATCTTGGTTTTTCAACAGGGGTTGTTAAATTTTTTGGATGATATTCTTTTTCCGGAAAAAGATTCTCCAATAACCCATCGGGGATAACTCCGGGGTCATGTTCCCAATCACCTTTGGCACTATATTTACCGGTATATTCTCCTTCTAATATAATGCTCGGAGGGGCAATAAAATAACCGCCTTCTCCACGAGTATCAATTCCTGTTTTTGCGTTTGTACTTGATTTCCCTTTACCAGAAAAAACAATGTGCATTCCCCCGGAAGGTGTAATGGAAACTAGGCCCGCACTATCATTTATATTCCATCTTTGGTAAGTTTCCAAACCGTTGACATGTTTATTGTCAATATCTATAACAAATAAGCCAGACATCCCCGCATTAACCCCGATTAGAGCATCTGGATATATATTCCACCATGCCGTGATTTGGTCTAAATCCAAGGTGGCATCATTTAATCCACGAGATACATACGGGGTTTTTTCTCCGGGAATGACGGTCTCTTTATTTTTTAAGTAGGGAGTGCCGGGTTTTTCCCTGCAAGGAAAAACATACCAACCACGTCGGGCATAATCTAAAGCTTTTTCTAGTAAAATATTTTCCATATTATAATGTTGACCTATCTTAGTCTAAATTACTTTGATTAAACAAGGTTTTTCTAATACCAAAATCTTTTGGAGGTGGTACGATTACCCTGTCTTCCTCTTCTTCAATTTCCAGTTCTTTGACAAAATTTTCATCAATCTTACTGTCTAAAAATGCCTGTCCCCAAAGATTTTTCATTTTTTGAGGTGTCCAATATTCCGGGCGATAAGCATCGTTATTAATTGTCCAATTCAAAAAAACATCAATATTTTCGCCATGTTTTTTATTTCTGTTATATGCAAAATCAATAAAAGAAAGCCACTTGGGATTTGATGTGATTTCTGTTAAATTTAATTTCTTTTCAATTGTTTCTCTTATTTTATTTTTTTCTAAATCAATAATATTAACTTCTTGTGCCTTGTCTCCTAACGCCAAATCCATCCAATCTTTTTTCTCTGGTTTATTTTTTTCCTGCTGTTCCGTTTCCTCTCTTGCTTGGGATAACGCTTGTTCTATTTGTTCTTTTTTGTTTTTCGACCCGGGGGCAGATTCAATTAATGCAATAGATTCTCCACCTTGCTCTTCCCATTGTGCATTTAAAACTTCTTGTCTTACTCTATAACGAATGTAATGGTCTAAACGCTTGTACTCTTCTTCAATTAAATCTAAATCTAACAGTATTTTTCTTGCAGTTCTTTGCTCGTTATATGTCAAACCTGTTTCATATTCAATTTCGTCAGAGGTTTTCCAAATCCAACCATCTTTTGTTTTATCTGTCCAGTATAAAAGTTGGCAAAGTAGAATACTGGCCGTTGTGGAGGTTGTTATTCTTTTTAAACTTGGAAAATATGCAACCGCTCTTCCTAAATCTTGAATATATCTGGTTAATCCCATATTAATCTCCTTTCTCCATATAAATAGGGACTATGGAACACCATAGTCCCTATTACCAAATATTTTATTTTCTAGTAAGGTAAATCCCCATAATCATCTTGGCTCGAACTTTTTTCAAAATCCTTACCTTTTAAAATTCTTACTTTGTCCGCAATTACATCATATGTTGCGCCTGCCTCACCACTTTGTTTTTGAAAAACCCCCGGGTTGCCTGTTTCTGAGTCTGGGCGAAGTCTTCCTGTTACAATTACCCACGAACCTTTGGCACAAATACTATTAACAATTTCACCCAAAGCTCCAAAGGCGGCAACTTTTAACCAAGTAGTTACCTTGTGTGTTTCACCGCCCTTATCTTTCCATTGGTATGTTGACCCAATACGAAAGTTTGTTACCGCTACACCCGTTTCGAGATACTTCATTTCCGGGTCTGCACATAAATAACCTTCGTATTTTAGTTCTTGAATTTGACTAGCCATTTATTTTATGTCTCCTGTTTATTTTTTTGTCTAATTTTTTGTTTTTTATATTAAGCCGGTACTTCTTCAACTTGACTTAATTCAGTTAATTCGGAAAGAAGTTGGGATAACTTCTCGCTTTCCTTAATTGCGTTAGGGTTTGCCGTTGGGTGATATTTTTTCATAACCGCCGTTACTGCCTCATTGGAACTGCCTCCAAGCTTTGTTGCTATCGCAATAATCTCTTGGAGAACACCTTGTCGGGCTACTTCTGGATTTGAAACATGTGATGTTGCCAAAATTTCAGGTGCTTCATCTACACCACCCTGTAACCATTCCATATATCGTTCGCCGATTTCTGGAGTAATTGTAAACCATTTTTGGTCATAAAGACTTGTTCTATCTTTAGAGCCAAACGCTTTGTGGTCAACATCAATTTCAAAAAATACGGTAAATTCAAATTCCATACCTTTTCGTTGCTCTGGTTCTAAACCAACCTTGCGAATAGTTGTTTTGCCGTTGTCGGTTTTTTCCTGTACATATTCTTGTTTAGAACGCATTGTCGCAATAACATGCATTGGGGTTTGAAGCATTTTTGACACAAATTCATTGTGCTTCGGGGTAATATCTCGCCATGCCGCATAACTATTGCCAATTCGCTTGGCAATGTTTTGCTGTTCTTCTAACAAGCCACCTTCTCCACTCCACGCATGTGTCGTAGAATCAATAATGCATACATCCATGCCTGCTTTTTCACACAAATCTAATGCGCTAATATATTTGTCTACTTCAAATGGCGAACGAATTGTTACCGCATTATATTCCCCAATCTTAGTATTTTGATGAGTGGAGCCGACATACAATTCGCCTGAACCGTTTTCGGTATCTATAATCGCAATTTTACTCCACAAAAAATCAGCAGGTTTATCTGGGTACATTTTTTTAACTAAACCATAACCCAAAAGTAAAGCACCAAGCGTTTTTCCACCACCAGAGGGGGCAGAAATACCTAGCTTAAGAAAAGCTTTACTACGTTGGGCTTTTTTCAATTGCAAAAGTCCTTGGTCTCCGTTTGTCATACTGTCTCCTTATAAAGTTTATTTACTAATTCTAACATTGTTTTATTTTGTTCCTCTTTGTCTTTTCCATTTATGTACACTATCATTTCCGAACGTTCATCTCCAAGTTTTTTGGCTATATTTTCGTTTCCTGAAAATTTAGCAATCATAATTAGTCTGTCCGTTTCCAAAAAACCATTTATACTATTTTCTATATATTGATACTCGGATTCTTCTTCTGGAAAAAACTTAGTGGTTTTCACCCACCATATATTATTTCTCCCAATTTTTTCTACTACCGTCTCGGGTATAGTCGTCCCATCTTTTATCAACATTATAAGTTTCATGTCATTTTACACCTCTATTGCTGTGATATAGTTTATAAATTAGCATATTATATTATACCATACTTTCTTGATTTTGTCAATAGTCAATTTCAATTTTCCTCATTTTTTAAGGTAATGCTATCTATTAGAAAAACACTATATTTAAATAAATAATTTTTTGTGTTCGAGCCGGGGTCTCCCCCATTTACAATTCTGAAATATTTTTTATCTTCTATTTTTCTTATAATTTCGCTTGTTTTGTACATAATATAAGCTGTAACATCGCCAGCTTTAGGAACAACATAGATATAGTAATCTGCTTCTGTTGTATTTATGCCCGATTTTTTCCCTCGGCATTCAAATTCGACAGCTATATTGTTTGTATGTTGGCACATAAAGTCTTCTTTAACTTCGAAAGAAACTTCTTTTCCATCTATTAAAGCTAGGATATCATATCTGTGGTCTTTGCCGAATTCCAAAATTTTTGCATTATATTTTTTCTCTAAAATAGCCGCAACTTCTTTTTCTGTTTTTTTGGCAACGGTCAAGTCTTTTATAAAATTGTAGTTAGCCATTTTACTCCATTAATTATAGCATAGTTTTAAAGTTTTGTCAATAGCTTAATTGTTAACGTTATGTAAAAATTATAATAATATCCCAAGTTCTTTTGCAGGAAGGACATCTTTCAAAACTTATGTTGTAGGTTGTATTTTCCTTTAGGTATTTTTCCACATATTTCGCTACATTATCTGGAATTTTTTCATTTATTTTAAAAACACCTTTTTTATTTTGTAATTTACTTGTCTCTATTTCTCCTAGTATCTTTTTCAAATATTCTTCTTTTGTTATTTCCTTTTTCTTTGCAGTTTCTAACATATTCTCCTTTTAGTTTTGGCTTTAAAATAAAGCCAACTTCCTCTGCCAAAAATAAAGCCAAACGACAGTCTTCAAGCTTTGGTTTTATTCTTAAAACCTCATCTTCAGAAATAAAAGTTTGTAACTTTTGAGGAGTTACATAGCCATATATTCTCAAAATTTCACCTATCGCTAATAGCAAAAAATGAAAAGGTACATGGTTCATTTTTTAGCACACTCTTTACATATAAAATATTCAAAACCTTTTATCTGCACAATAACGGCATCAAGCATTGATATTTCTCCATAGCAATAGTGACAGTTTACAATATCCCATGTCTCCAGCATTTCTTTTACATCTTCGTCTTTCTCAAAATAATTTGTTTTATTGCTATTGTTCATTTTTCATTCCTTTCCAAATAGAATAGGTTACAGGTACAACATATTTCACAAATTTTTCTAATGCGTTCGCATAAAGAACCATTTCATATTGTGCATCAGGATGATTTCTCACATTCAAAAAATGAAGCAAATTATGTAAGTCAACTTTCGCATAAAACATTGTATATAAATTGACGGGTAAAAGCATTCTGGCCTGTTCTTTGCATACCCCGCAGTCCAGATAATAACTATACATAGCCAGAGAAAGCCAACTAAATTTTTCTAAATCTTCTAAAAGCTCTTTCTCATTTTTTATATATTGGTCTATACTACCTTGATGATTTTCCTCGCTTTGTTGTCTAAAATGTTCCGGGATATGAAAATCAATATCAACGGAAGTATATCTTCTGCTAACCTCGTTAAAATTCCAAGTTCTGTGGCGCATCCACTGTCGTGCGATAAAAATCGGACATTTCACTCTAAACTTAAATTCTACCTGCTCAAAGGGGGAAGTATGTTGGTGTTCCAACAAATACTTGATTAATCCGGCATCTTTTTCTGCACCTTTGCTTTTTCCTAAGTGAGAAACTCGCGCGGCAGAAACAATAGCGTTGTCGTCTCCCATGATATCTACTAATTCTACAAAACCTTTATCTAAAACATTAACTCTCATACTTTTCCTCCTTATCAAATTTTTCTTCTAGCTGTTCCAATGTATAATCATAGCGAAAGCGTCTAAAAGATTTTTTATTCATTTCTCTCATTGTTTCCCATAATTCGGGGAAGTCTTCGTATACTACTTTGAGATATGGCAACTGCATAATGGGACAACAATAGCAGGAAACTCTTCCAATCTTCTCATACAAACCGCCCCAATCAAAGCCTTTGTCATAGCAATATTCCAAAGCTTGTTTTTCTGTTACTTCCCAATCCACAAGCGGATACTGCATAACTTTCTTTGGGGTACTCTCTTTTACCCTGCTTCGTTCATCGTAGGCAATTCCAATATATTCTACCGTATCATATTTGAACTGTCTCCTAAATTTTTTAATCGTCCAAATCTTGAGCCTTGTACACCATCTAATTCTATAATCAGGCCAGCCATATCCAACTTCACCTTCACGATTTCCTTTTGTAACAACACGCTCTCCAAAATAATAATCGAAATCAAAACTCAACCGGGTTATCTCGTACGGTCTAATATATTCTTCAACCTTTTTGACATGTTCATACGTTTGGGGAAACTCTTTTCCAGTATCAACATATATAATATAGTCAATCGGCATTTGCTTTTCAATCATCATCAGAAGCATTGCGGTAGAATCTTTTCCACCGCTAAAACTTACGATATGTTTCATTACAATTCTCTTCTGTGTTGCTCTATTTTTTTACCAAATTCGTATAAAATATCACTAAGTTCTACCATTTTGTAAGTAAAAATATATGACCAAGTATCTCCGCCCTCTGTATCAACAGAAATTACTTTTTTAGATAAATAAAGACACTCCGAAATAAGTTCAGACAATTCTGGTAATTTTTTGTCCAATGTAGTTTTTAGCATATCCGCATTTGTATTTCTCAACATTTTTATTCTTCTCCAATTTGTTTATCTATATATGCCCAAAAAGCTACAACCGGATTTTCTGTATCCATTCTCCACGTCTTATTTGGATGACCTTCTTTTAAATAAGGGTCATCAATTACAACTGTAAAATATTTTTTATTGTACTTTCTTAATGGGTCATATCGAACAAGTACGTGTTTTTCTGTTTCTCCTATCATAGCCATTAGCTCACGAGTTCCATCTATAGGTCGACCAAGTTTTCTTAATTCTCCAAGGCTAATTGATATAAGCGTATCATCTGGTAAGCTATCTAGACTTCCATTCCATCCTGTACTGCTTCCTGTTGTGTTCATAATAAAATCCTTATTTTATAACATGTTTTTTGAGTATTATAGTAAAATAGAGCTTAAAAATATGCCAAAAAGATACTAAAAAACTATTAAACTAAAAGCGATTATAACACCGATTAGATAAATTATAACTCCGATAGAAATAGCTTGTATTCTAATAATTTTATTTTCTAATTTTATTATATCTACTTTTAGGGATTGATTAGTGGAATAAGTTATTTCCTCACATTCCTTTTCAAAAGATTCAATATCCTTTTTTAATTCTTGTTCAAGTTCGTCAAGCTCCACTTCTTTACTGCGTTTCAATTGCGTAAGTTGCTTCTCTGTAATAAACTGTCCAATATTTCCCAATAAAAACCGTTTATCTTTATCTACAAATGCTCCTTGAATATCACCATATGTTTTATTAAACTCTAACATTGCTCTTGCCGAATTTGCGGAAGCACCGGGGTCAACGGGTGAGGGAATTTCGCCTTTACCTCTGGCAATCCATAATTCAATTTCATCTTTGCTAAACGACATTATAAAATTACTCCTACATTGTATTATTTTGGGTATTCCAGTAATTCCAATTCCGGCTTGCCTCGTTTTTACTTTGAAAATACTGAGTGGCAAGACCGCATCCTAAATTATTGCATATTGCATAATATAAGGTTTTATTTTCTCCTTTGTATAAGCGTGTATCTTCTTCAATTACTACATCCTTATTTCCACAGCGTTTGCATTTACATAAATCTACCATTCTTCGACCACACCTTTCTCTTTTTTTATTTTCGACTTATCTATTATACCACACTTTTTGTTTTTTGTCAAGGGTGGTTTTCCCTTAGCCCAAGGGTGGTTTTCCCTTAGCCCAAGGGTGGTTTTCCCTTAGTCCAAGGGTGGTTTTCCCTTAGTCCAAGGGTGGTTTTCCCTTAGTCCAAGGGTGGTTTTCCCTTAGTCCAAGGGTGGTTTTCCCTTAGTCCAAGAGCAATTTCTCTTTTCTTAGGCCCAATTTTTCTTTGTTGTGTATGCCATTGGGCGGGGTTTTTATTTTTTTCTTTCATGCTTTTCCCTCTAGTATAGTATTCTTGTATAGTATTCTAGTACAGTAATCTAGTATAGTAATCTCTAGTTCATTTAACGAACTTGATGTTGTACATTTGGCCATCTTTACATTGTACATTTCGCCATCTTTATATTGTGCAGTTCGCCATCTTGATGTTATGCAGTTCGCCATCTTTACATTGTACATTTCGCCATCGTAATTTTTTACGATGCTTGTCTAGACAATTGCCTGTGTTTCGCCTTTGTTTTTTGCTGTTTGCCCTCATTTTATTTTAATGTGCACCTTGGCCCACCCCTTACTTTACCTTTTTTTCGTGGCTTTTTTGCTGTTTTGGCCTGTTTTGGGAGACAGGGGGTGAGGGGGAGCATCCTATTCCATTTCCAAATGTACCCAAAACTAGCCACAAAAAGGAACAAATCACACTAAAAAACGCACTATAATAAAATTTTTACCAATATATACTAAAAATTAGCGATAAAAATGTAGACGAACCGGGGTAATTGGGGTCAAAATATTTTATATAAAGAGACAAGCCCTTGGGTTTACTGGTATCGAAAGAAAAAGAACTGGTATCGTAAAAGCGGGAAAACAAATTATACAAATCATCCGTCCTCTGTAAGCGTAGTTGGAACAGAACTACTTACAACTTTAGTTCGGACAACCCCAAATTCTTCGCCCGAATATACTTCGTAGCCAATATTGTCCAAACAATTTTTCTCTGGCCCCACCGCCTTACCCCAAGGTTCGCCGCAATCAAAACCTAACTCATTCCCGGAGTCTGGTCGCTCAACTTTTATCGGTTGGGTGTCGTCAAGCGATTTCTTGTGCTCAATGATTTTATTAGTCACCGTTTTTACATGCTCGGCAAACTCACTTTCGGTTGGATGGGGAACGTCGTCGAATAAACCCTCACTCGGCTCCACCGGCTTGCCCATTATCATCGGCGGGTTAAAAGTAAATACCGGAAAGCCATCCACTACATTCTCGGCATCATCCCCTGTACCACTCGTACCTGCTAGCTCAACCGGCTTACCCAAAATCTCGTACAGCAGAACACCGATAACACCAACGATAACACCGGCGATGAAGGATGCAAGGCATTTTAGCTTAGTCATCACTCCCCCCCTGCCGATATCCTATTGTTTATTGCAACTCCAGCAGAAGAAGTAGGGTTTATATGGTTAAATTCGTAGCCCACCGGTATCTCGCTAGAATAATTATCCCCTGTTAGCTTTTCGAGCATTTTTTCAATACGCTCAACTCGCTCCAATATATTGTTTATCTTCTGCTCCATCGTGTATGGTACTGGGTAGTCCATCACTCCTCACTTTCTTGACTGTCTTCTATATCCCCTTTTGCTCGGTCATATCCTGCCATGATTGCATTGGCGAACCATCCAAGCATTGTGTCACCGTCCTTCGGTATAGATGGATATTTTTCTATGGTTTTCAGCCATTCATCTACCCATTTTTGCGCGTTAAATTCACCTACTAAGGTATTTGTCATCACTCCTCACCTTCTATATACAAATGGTCTTTTAGCAACTCCTTCATGGTTTCTATATTCATATGGCCATCATAGTTACGACCATATCGAACTCCATAAACGAACACTCCATTGACATCTAACTCCAGATACCCCCACCTATACCTGATATAAACCTGCTCACCGTTTTTTCCTTCCCCCTCCCATTGAGCCGGACGAGCCATACGGGTATTTTCTAGCTTAGTTATGTTTATCACCACTCCTCACTTTCTTTTTTCTAAATCATAAAGTATAGCAAGAGCAAGTAATTCCGCTTGCTTCGTGTCTAGTCTTGGTGCAAGCTCATCATTGCCGGGGGTAGTTACGACACTATATCCTGTAGGATTGCCCCTCAGCTTAAAGCCGTAAACCGTCACCGAGCCACATTCTTTGTTATCTACGCTAAAGATACACTCCATTACTCCTCACTCTCCTTGTCTCGAACTGACATATCATAAGGCAAGCCATCCCCGTTTTCATGCCAATCTAGAAAATAAGGGTTATTTTCCAAAAACTCACGAGACTTTGATGACCAAGTTCTTGCTTTTTTCATCAGAATAAATGAGCCAGTTAGAGAAATAACATATGCGACAAGAAACAGTACTAGCCATATAGGCTCAGCCATCACTCCTCACTTTCTATTTTCAACCATTCCCGACGCTTTTCCCATAAGATATTTGTCAATGCTGTTTAATCTCCAGTGTTTGCCGTGTAGTTCTCCCTCATTGGGCAAATAGTCAGATATGCGGCAGATTGGACAGGTTCGAAAAAAATCTTCATCATCTCCAAATCGTATTTCCCAAATGGCGTGGCAATAGGGGCAACTCTTATAAAGTTTTCTTCTTTCCATCACTCACCCTCACTTACTTGGGGGCATGCGTGATATTCTATGTAATTTAGCGCCTGCTTAAGGTTCCTGTCTAATTCGTGACAAAGAGAAATAAGGGATATTACATCCGCCGCTGCATAATCACCATCGGCAACTATTAATATTGCTTCGTCCCTTGATTTTTCAATCAATTCTCTAACTGGATTGTCATAATGCTCTCTTAATCTAAGTAGATATTCTTCAGTAAATCCCATATCACTCCTCACTTTCTAGACTGAAACTGATACGCTTTTCGTTTTCGGCAAACATTTCTATTTCTCTCCACAGTAAGTCAATGTAACCAACATAGTCATACTCGTTCTCTGTTTTCTTTACTAAAGATAAATTGCCAATGGTGTTAACACAAACCATCCAGTCGGGAGGGGCCTTTTGTAACATAGTAATCAAATCGTCTACTCTACATAACCTTACGCCATTATTGCTCACTTTCGTCATTTCTCACCTTCGTCATTTCTCACTTTCGTTTTCCAATAACCTATGGATACAATATTACACCATCGTCCCTTAGCAGAAAAATGCCGGGAGGGTCGGGTATAGTATCATTAACAATAATATCAATTCCATTAAAGCCAACTCCACTTATAGTGGGCGTTCTTGTATCTGTCTGCTGTGCACCAAAAGAAATTCTATGAAGCTCATCATACATTCGTTGTGTAACATAAATGGCCTTTATCACTTATCCTCGCTCGTTATTGTCGTGCCACAAGGGACATTCTTTAATCCAACCTATAAAACTTTCCTGACCAGTATCATATCTGTAGTAATCATATAGAGCGAGAAGGCTTAGAAAAAACAAAGAAATAATTATCCCAATTAGCATCACTCCTCACTTTCTTTCTTGCACATATCTAAGTACCTAATTATTAAATCCATGTTGTAGTCTCTTTCAACAACAAGCGGACACCAATCGGGGCGGGCATACATATCGCTTATAAGGTTATCTACTGTACTTACAATCATAGCAAGACAAACGTATTCAGACGATTCATCATCATATATACTATAGGGACAACAATAGCAATTTTCCGGCATCTCGTCTACAATCACTTTGATAATTTTCATCTTATCTCTCACTTTCATCCACCCTCATTTCATTATTGATGGTTGAATTGCCCTTTCCTTTAAAAATAAACTTGCCGATTTTTTCATTGTCTTTTAGTTCCATAAGCGGACACCAATCAGAACGACCATCGCCCACAACCTCTTCGCCAATGAAATCACAGTAGTGTTCGTCACATCCCTCCCAATCTGTACCTTTATGTGGGGTGTAAGTTCTTAAAAAGTCACAATCTAGGCAAGTTTTAGGCATCTCGTCTACAATCACTTTGATAATTTTCATCTTGTGTATTCTAAATAACCAAGTCCCCCACACACGGGACATTCAAATTCAATCAAAACCGAACTCATCTTATTGCTTTTTCCTTTCGCTTATGTCCCCTATAAGCATACATATACAACCCATTGCAAACATACCAAGCACAAACAGTACACTACCGCCAAGCAGATAGCATATCATCGAAAGAATCCCGCTAATTACAAGCAATATAGCTTTTATAGCAAACATTACACTCCTTACTTCCCAAACAAAAAAATTAATATCGAGAGTAGAATAAAACAAATACCTTTTAGTACATGCTGTTGCTTATCGTTTTTTTGAAAAAAATAGTCGCTACCATAATATACGGAGATAACCAAATAAGCAACACCGCTTAGAAAAAATATTATGCTTATAATTGTGCCTACCATTATTTGTCCTTTAACTATTGTTTTCTCTAGAAATACTGTTATTATAGTACGTTAAAATATTCTCAGCAATTCCTTTTGCCGTTTCTTTCGGAAGGGCAATTACGCTTGTGTATTCTGAAATATAAATATAGTTCCCGGAAGACCATACGTGTACCGGCGATTTTCCGTCTTCGTTGTCCCAGATTTTGATATAGTTTACATATTCTGCCATATTCCAGTTCCTTTCTATGCTTTTTACCTTTGTTTTTACCTTTATCTATTATAGCACATAATTCCATTTTTGTCAAGTGCCAGTTTTGTTTTTTGCCCTCCGGCTTTTTTTGTAAATGAAGTTAGGGATTTTCTTTTTTGTCCGGAAGTTGTATATTGATTTGGCGTTCTGGTTTTGGCGGGAGATTAAAATTAGATTAGAAAAACTGAGAAAGGGTGTGATTTAGCTACGGGCCGGCCTAACTCGTCTCAATTCCAAGTCATTTGTGTAAATTCCTCAATCCCTCAATTCCAAGGTATCACCTAAAAAACATACCCCTCCCCCCTTGTCACGTTGTACTAAACAATCAATATTATTTTACTAATATTATAATTATAATAACCAATCAACGAAAGAGAGAAAGAGAAAAGAGAATCAAATAAATAAATACAGTGACCATATACTGCTACCCATTGTAGCTATATATAAATAGAAATAGCGAGAGAGAAAGGGGAACAAACAGAAAGAGAGGGTTATATATACAGTATATACCCCACCCCCCTACCTCATGCGTGTATTGTACACACAACCATTGATATATACATATAAACATATATACTACTACCACACACGTGTTTTATCTCAAAAAAATAATTGTCCTTATTCATATTTATAAATCTATACATATATGAGAGTTGTATTTATTTATATATATGCGGCGGCGGGAGAAATATAAAATTTTAAATTTTTTTATTTTTTTTATTTATACATCTTGTATACTGTTGTCCTGTGGTGCGCTATGTGTGTATAGTATTATAAATATTATTTAAAATAATATATAATATATATTATATAATATATAATATATATTATATATCTGTGATACCCTATATGTAGATAGAGTATCTGTACCACAATCCTTGTCTATAACATATATGTTGAGGTAGGTATATAAAGAAAGGGGTTATCAAAAAACAGTCCAAAAGATAAATTAGGGGATTTCTTCCAAAGAAACGCCTTTACCTACAAGAGTTGTATATTATTAATATATATGCGCTCTCCCGGTCTGCCCCGCCCCAATAAACGTTTTGCTATTATAAAAGGTTTAGATATAGTTATGTAGTAGGCTGGGCCGCAAATAAGGAAATAGAAATAAATAGAACAAATGTGCTAAAAAATAAATAAATAGAACACAACAGAAATATCGCAAACAAAACCTTTTATTTTATAATCATCAAACTATTTGTTATCCGCAACACATTGTCTTCGTATACCTCTTTCATGTTTGTACTCTTCTCTTTGTCTCCCACAACAGTACCATTATTCAACATATATTTTATAGCAATTATAATTGGAATTTACAGAGGGAAATAGAGGGAAACCCTTGGGGAAATAAAGGGATATCTCATAGAGAAAATAGCCCAATAAAAAAATTGCCAAAATACCTCATCGCAAAAGCCCTATAATATAGAAGTTGTATATTATTTATATATATGCCGCTTTTTTAACGCATATATAGTCAGATGACTATACGAACTAGGCTATATTTTTTAATTAGAACATTTAATCTATACAAATGTTCTAATTTAAGACTATACGAAATAAGACAAAAGTGGTCTGATTTAGACCGGCCCAAATCGGACAAAAACGGTCTGATTAGTCTTATTTATACCTAGGCAAATCGGACAAAAACTATCCGAATTATCCATTTTTTAACATTTCAAATAAGACAAAAAAGGTCTAATTTGTGGGTTTTTTAACATTTGAATTGGACAAAAAAGGTCTGATTTATCAAAATTAAATGTTAAAAAATAGACAAGTGTCTATTATTTTACACTTGTCTGTTATTAGATTATTGTCTATCTTTTAACAATATACAAACCTTATACACACTTAAACAAAAAAATAGTCCAGTTCCTCAAACTGGACTATTTTTATCTAATTAGTCTATTGGGATATTCGTTCACCCTGATGCCGTGAGACTACACGAAACTTGTCCCAAGTTCCGAGCTTGAAAATTTTACCGAGGTTTGCTTCAGCTTCACCAATAAGCCCAGAAACCTCACCGGGGATGAAACCGCATCCTTTGTAACCAAAGTAACCTAACAGGTTGTCGATTGCTTCCCATTTGCTAACTGTCTGCCATTTATCTAAAATTTTGAACTCATATGATAAAATCATTGAAACCTCCAAGGTCTAATTAGATTATACACTAATAATAACAGGTTTCCAGTATAATTACAATACTTTAATGTTAACATTTTGTTAACGATTTTTTCACGGTATAATCTGGATAAAATTAGTATGATTTATACCTCTTAAGGCTATACGAAATATACCAAATAAAGCCTGAGTAATACGACCCTTTTTATCTTATTTATACCTTGCGCGAATAAGACAAAAAAGGTCTGAATTGTCATAATTAGATATTTGTCTAACATTATACAGCGGGTATAAGGTTAGATATTTATCTAATTCGGACAAATAAGGTCTGATTTGTGGGCCGCCTGCGGCGGCTTTGGGCCGCTTGATTCTGAATACAAAAGGCCCGCTCAATTCCGACTAAGTTTATCCAATTAGTCTTATTTCCAATTGGGGGGGGTAGGCCATTTAAGTTTAATAAGGCCCATCTCAATTCCGACTAAAATTGTCCGATTTATACCTAGGCAATTCGGACAAAAACGGTCTGAATTGTCGTGTTTTCAAATAAGACAAAAAAGGTCTAATTTGTCTTATTCAAATAAGACAAAAATAGTCCAATTCCTCCAATTGGACTATTCTGACTAAGTTTATCTAATATGGGTTAGTTGATAATTGCACATTCAACCTTGCGCTCACCCGTCCATCCCTTTGCTCTCTTGGTATCACTGGCTTGAGCGTCTGCTTTAATTTGCTCAATAAAATCCTGACTTGCAAATTCAGCAACTTCTTGCTCTGTCATCACCCAACTCCCACTTGCTCCGTTTACAATCCATTTTGTCTGCATGTTTTGCTCCTTGTCTGTGTTTGTTTGATATATATAGTATAGCAAGTTTCGATATAGTTGTCAAGCCTTTTATGTTAACAGATTGTTAACGATTTTACAATTTAAAATGTGGGCATTTTTCGTACTTATCATGGTTTAATGTTTTGTGTTTATCGTCAACACTATTTAACCATAATGTTTTAATTTTAAGATTGTGTGTCATCAAAACCATGCATAAATCGTACTCTTCGTTATATTCCATTCGAAAAACAATTTTAGCAATTTTACCTTCAATAATACCAATTTCAAAGATATCAACTTTGCTTAAATTTATCTCCGATGGCATTTCGATATAATCGACGTATCTGTCATTAATAGCCTCGTCCTGTGCATGAACTGTGTACCCTATTCTTATTGTCTCATCTTTAAGAGTCAATTTGGGCATGTAGATATCTCTGTGATATAATTTCATTTCATTGTCTCCTCGTGTGTTTTTCATATATATATTATAGCACTTAAATATTAACAGATTATTAACGTATGTTAACGGATTGTTAAATCTTTTCGGGGTATAAATAAGATAAAATTAGTATAATTTATATCCATTAAGACTATACGAAATAAGGGAAAATTTAGCGGGAAAATCAGCGGGAAAATCAGCAGGAAAATTAGATGGAAAATTAGAACATTTAATCTGATTAAATGTTCTAAAAAATCACGGTATAAATCAGACAATTATGGTAGGAAATAAACCTCTTAAGACTATGCGAAATACGGGAAATAAAGCTTGACAAATAAGACAAACTTGGTCTTATTTATACCTAGGCAATTCAGACAAAAAAGGTCTGATTTATCATATTTAGGCCGGCCCGCAATTCAGACAAAAACGGTCTGATTTGTCCGAATTAGACAATCGTCTAACATTATACAATTGTACAACGTTAGACAATTATCTAATCTGGACAAAAACGGTCTGAATACTCCATTTTTTAACATTCTCAAATGTTAAAAAATAGACAATTGTCTATTTCTAGACAATTGTCTATTATTTGAAAATTGTTAACATGTTGTTAACACACGAGATTTAAAATATGAACTAGAATCCTATTATCAATCAAACAAGCGAGAGAGGATTAAAATGAACTACACAGTTATCAAAACAAAAAACAATATTACCACTAAGGAAACCGTAATTTCAGGAAGTGCAAAGGAAGTAAAATCACTGGTAGGAAAAGAATTTCAAGCCGACAAGAGTCTTGCCTTTGCTCAAGTTTTGGAAGAACAATTTTCAATCTTGATTCTTCAAAAGAATCCCGTCACTGGGAAAATGATTAACCGCTTCAGTGCGTAAACAAAAAACCCAATTCGGATAGAAATTATCCGATTTGGGTCGTGGCGATTGTATGAGGTTTGTACAAGCTTAATCGTACAAACCTTATACGTTGTGCAAACATTATACATTGTGCAAACATTGTACATTATACAAACCTTGTACATTATACAAGCCTTATACATTGTACAAACATTGTACAAAACTCTGGACACCGGGCCGGCCCCCGATTTTGGAGATTTGGGCCAGCTTGATTCCTAGATTAATTCCTAGCTTAATTCCTAGATTAATTCCTAGCTTGATTCTAGCTTAATTCCCATTAAAAAATATCCATCAGCACTGATTGAGCCATAGCTCAAACTCGTAATCTGTTACACTATCGGGATTGCATACCGATTCCCCGTTATTCCCCCCCGTTTCCAAAAATTCACCATGTAAATCCTCAAGGCAGTTCTCGCAAATTTGTGTAACACCAGAACGGGCATGGCGGGTTCCAAAGAATACAACTTCCTCACACTCGCGGCAGGGGCCTAAAATTATTCCCCAAGTGGGTCGAGCATCTGGATTAAAAATTTTGAAATTCATATTTTCTGGCATTTTACTTTTCCTCCTGCTCTGTAATAACTTCTGAAATAACAATAACAGGGTCAATGTCCTGTATCCCCATCTGTGAAAAAATTTCTACCATCTGTTCGTCAAACGTCATTTTCAACTCCTTGATAATTGTTTGATATAAACAGTATAGCAGATATGAACCCAAAAGTCAAGCGTTTATGTTAACAGGATGTTAACATTTTTAAATCTGACAATTCGGATAGGATTAGTCCAATTTAGGCCGGCCCAAATAAGACCATTTCAGTCTTATTTGAGCAATATTCTTAGTAATCTTCGTCCCATCTTTCCCCACAAGCCGCAGGGTCAAACCACGCTGGAGGCAGGTCACTCACGGGTAACCATCCCGAAGGTATGCGGGTTGAATATTCGGGCACTTCTGCCCGGGGATATAACGCTTGCGCTTCCGCAAGGGTCTTACAATGGGCAAGGCGATTGCGAGCATATTCCCCCGCCAAAACACTGTCCTCTGGATATTCCCCATGACCAAACACAACCCAATGGGGTTTCTCAAATTCGATGGTATAACTGTGATAATTGAAATTCATTTTCGACTCCTCTAAACATGTTTGAATGTGATTATAGTATAGCGGATAATTCCCAATCTGTCAAGGACCAATTTATAAGGTTTGATAATTCGGACAAAAATGGTGCAATTTGGGCCGGCCCAAATCGGACAAGTTTTGTCCGATTAGGAAAAACTGGCGGGAAAAAACAGCGGGAAAAGCCAGCGGGAAAAACAGCGGGAAAACCGAAGGGAAAATCAGCGGGAAAATAATTTTTCCAGCAGGCAAAAAGCGACCATTGCCAAACACATAATTACAAAAAATAGTTCCATTTTAATTCACTCCCTCTTTGTGAAATTACAGCAATCTTGGTCAATATCAAAAAAGCTTTTGGTGAAAATACCGTATTTTTCAAAAAGCTTATATGCACCTATTTTACTAATTTCCCCTTCCTGCATCAAAACCATAATTGCCATAAGCTTCATATCTTGCGTGGTATTTTCACTATCTAAAATTTTACGAGAATCTGCTACATATTTATTATCCATTTTACACCTCTCTTATACGTTGAAAATTTTCTTGACCAGTAAAACCAAGGCAAAGTAAGTAACCGTAACAATTAGAATAAATAAAAGTCCCATTTTATACCTCGAATATTAACAAATTATCGACAACACTCGTGGACAACACAACACGCATTAGGCGAGCCTGAGCGTGTGTTAAAATAACACGGTTTTTAATATCACCGTCTTCTGTAATTGTAAACTCCACATGATTTTCTGTCAAAGGCAAAACCCAGATAAACATATGGAAAGTAGGGATAATGTCTTCTACTGAATTTATAATTTTCCAAAAAATACTTGGGTGTCCTGTTATCTGTTCAATTTCATGCTGTTCAAAATTCATTTTAATCTTTCCAAGTATGATTTATAATTCGGGGCAAAGCAACATTTTCGCTTTTGAAAACTTCTAATTTGTCAACATTAATATCTAATACTTCGCAATCTCTATTATATCGGTCAACAACCCATTCTTGCGCCATTTTAATTGCGTCTTCTTCCGAATTAGACAAAATTGAGATTCTTAATTCAGTTTCCCAGTTCCACGTATCTGTAAAATAAACCCAATATATATTCATTATGTTTTCTCCTTGTGTTTGTTTGATATATATAGTATAGCAGATAATCCCCGACTTGTCAAGGGCCAGTTTCTAAATCTGACAATTCAGAATTTAATTGTGATAAACGAGTTACAATTTCTTGCATCTCTTCTAGAGATAATGCAAGAAAACCATAATTATCTCGCATATTTTCTTCCATATAGACCTGTCCATTTTCATCTAAATATACATTAACACTTGACGAACTAAATAAAAATTCCATTTCAAATCTCCTTGTCTGTTTGTTTACTATAATTATCATATCATATTGGCCGGAGGTTGTCAAGGGCCAGTTTCCAAATCTGACCATTTTTATCCACTTTGGGCCGGCCCAATTCGGACAAATTGGGTAGGAATTATCCAAATTACATAAACCAAAAAAGCCCGAGGAGGGCGGGCTTTTTGGACTTGCATCAAACAAACATTGTCATTATAATTCTGTGTACAGGGTTCGAACCTGCTCAGGCGAATGGGGCCATATCACCCTTAGACCATGCTTAATTCTCGTCAGTATTAAGCCACAGAACCTTGCAAAGCTATCTGCGCTTGATAACTTTTGACCAGACTCAGGGGAGGGATTCGAACCCTCATCTTCCTCACGACAAGGTGTTTTACCTATTACTTACACTACCTACCGAGTCTGGTCAAAAATCATCAAACAAGTATACGCTTGATAATTCTCTGGTGCAGGCTGGAGCAGATTCCAACTCACCCTGACCAGTGTAGTCACTTCCCGTCCTCAACCTAAGATGGTTCACTAGACCTTCATACGGGTTGATTATTCCGTCTCTGGGTATGCTAAAGGCATTTTCTGCACCAGACAATTATCAAACAATTTTTAATGTGCTATCTAACTATCTATAGTATATCCGTTTCCAAACATTTTGTCAAGTAAATTATGTTAACGTTTTGTTAAGAACTTCTCAAAAAATTATATCACTGCTAGTGTTGCGGTATCAGCAACGTTCCCTTATCCAATGGGCGAGGCTCCCTGCCCGAGCACTGAGTCACCAATCCATTCGCCTGTTATTCCTACCTTTCGAGTATGACAAGTACCCTATTTCTTGGATAACTTTCTGCGATTTCTGCATCCCGAACTAGCTTGCAAGCATATCGGTCTTTATTGGATAGCCTAGCAGTGATATAACTTTTTAAGGTTCTTACTCGTGGACACGTTAGGTTTAAGTCCCATTGACTGTACCCTAGCGCACTCGGTGGCGTTGCCACTTATTGCTTCGGTGTCCGTTCTCGAGTATATATATTATAGCAGATTTCACGAGCGTTACTAGTGACAAATGTCATATTTTAATATGACAAATGTAATATGCCAATTCGGATAAATATTGTCCAGTTTGGGCCGGCCTAATTTGGACAAAAACTATCTTATTTGTCCAAGTTAGGCAATTATCTAATCCCATGTAATCCCCAGAATATAATCGGATGCTTTTTGTGCTTCTGCGGATGCTGTTAAAATCATTTGGCGATTGTCCTTTAATACAGTTAACCAACTGGCGATATAAGCGGTTGAATTTGAAATCGTGCTATCAATTTTAGATTCTGCACAAAGAAAAGAAGCGGTAAGTTCTGCAATTAATTCCTCAATGCTGTATTTTTCAGAACCAAAACGGTCATAATTTGCAATTCCAATTCTGTTTAATCTTTTTTCATGTCCCGTAGAATGTGCCATCTCATGAAAAATAGTGCTGTAATAGGAATCTGGTGAGACAAAAAATTCCTTCAAAGGCATTGTAATTTTATCCTTTACTGGATAGTATGCCGCCTTATCGCCGCCAAAAGAAAAGGCGGGAGGGTTAGGCATTTCCGATATAATAGTTTCCGCTTTTTCCAGTGGGATAAATTCTTTTTCTTCTGGAACTTCAATTTTCTCACATTCTACTAGCTGTGAAATACTCCAAACCTTATAATAACGCAACATCGGGAATGTCTCAATTTTACCGTCACCATCTTCTTTTTCAATCCATTTATAAAATGCAATATATTGAGGACTCTCACCTTTTTTAATTGTCCAACCATTTTCATTAATTGCTTTAAAGGTAATCCAGCGATTAATCCAACCCTTATCTTCTGCCACAAAAGACAATATCAACTGATTGAGTCCGCGATAGGCTTTGCGTGTTACGTGATTGCAAGCCATCCCCTCACTCCAAGGTTTTTGCCAAGGAATTTTACCTTTTTCCAACCCCTCGATGATTTTGTCGGTTACAATTTTTCTAATGTCAACTTTCATTTTAGACTCCTTGTGTGTGTGTGTTTGTTTGTAACCTTATCTTATCATAATATAAGGCAAAAGTCAAGCACCAAAATAAACGTTAACAAAACGTTAACATTGCGCTTTTGATTATGACAATTCGGATAAACTTGGTCAACTTTGGGCCGGCCCAAATCGGACAATAACTATCCAATTTGGGATATTTTTTATTTTACCAATCGTTATCCTCCCCATAATAACCGTAATCCTCATCCGTTCCCCATCCAATGCTGGCAAGCGCAGAAGTGGGGTCGCCATCCATATCGCCAGCATCATAGGGGTCGTCAAAATCCTCATCTTCCCAGTCGTCAAGCTCTGGGTCAATATCCAAATCCCAATCATCTCGACAATCACCCGTCAAAAATTCATCACCGCCAAAACCAAAATCCTCACGCATTGTAAACTCCTTTTTCTAATTGTTTGATGTTTCAATAATATCACGGGTGCAAGGGGTTGTCAAGGGTAAAATTACAAAGTCATAAAACTCTAATTTTATTCTAATGTAGACAATTCAGATAAACTTAGTCCACTTTGGGCCGGCCCAAATCGGACAACTTTTATCCGAATTGGGGATTTTCATATCCTTTCACTTTTTTACTTTAAATTCAATTTTTCCAGTGTCAATCCCGTGTTGCACAAGTTCGGTTATCACTTGATAACACAACCCCACACCCACAGCCACACCCAAACTAAAGATAAATAAAAATTGAAAAATCATTTTACCACATTCCTTGTCTATTGGTTGATGATAACAGCTAAACATTTATTAAAGTGTGGACAATAACCGCAACAACCAAACTTTTCCCAATAACGGTTTGCGTCTTCAAGTGTTGCGTCTGGCGACAATGAACCTACGGCAATGAGAACCGCCAAACACAATTTTTCCTCGAGCTTTGCCTGTTCTACTTTTTCATACATTGTTTGTGTCATTATTTTTCCTCAATATCCTCTGCGTGCATCTCAATAAAATCAAGTGAGGCATCTGAGGAATAGGTATATTCTGGATAATCCTCCATAACACCCTCAACCATTGCATCCCAACTCGTGTAAACCTTATCGAAAAATTTGAAAGCCATTGTTTTCTCCTGTTCTGTATGTTTGACTAGATATAGTATAGCAGATATTTTTGTGCTTGTCAAGGGTTAAAATGACCAATTTGGCAAATCTGATAATTCGGATAAACTTAGTCCACTTTGGGCCGGCCCAAATCGGATAAAAAAGACCTAAATTGTCCGAATTAGAGACAATTAAAACCCCCTCCTATGGTCGACCCGCAATATCTCGGGGAGCTTTACACCAATCGGAGGGGAATTTTACAAATTAGAACTCATATTCGCCGTGCAGACTCATCCAGCATCGACCAGAGCAAAGACCTTGCTCAGCCCAAGCGGGAGGGGTGAAGGCATCAATTTCACGCCCACATTCGATACAATCTCGAACGGGTAAAAGTTCAACATGGTCATTGAGCGCATCAAATTCTGCCTGTGCTTTAACTTCTGCAATCCAGCCAGCATCGACAGAAAAAGGCGAACCTGATGTAATCTCATTTTTTACAGCTTGCATGTCCTGCCAATTGTCCATATTTGCTTCATATTCTACAATATTGCTAAACATAATTTGCTCCTTTTTGTCTGTGTTTGATGATATAAGTATAGCAAATTCCAGAGGGATTGTCAAGGGTATTTTAGACTTTTTAAGGTTAGTGCAAGACTTTTTAAGGTTACTATACGAAATAGAAAATCTGATAATTCAGACCTTTTTAGTCCAGTTTGGGCCGGCCCAAATGCGACAAAAACTATCCGAATTGTCCACTTTGAAAACTTCAGCGGGGCTTCGGCTACACGAATAAAAGGCCCGGCTCAATTCCGGGGCCTAGGTTAATTCCAGTTAAGTTTAATTCCGGTGTCAATTCCAAACAAAAAAGCCGTTAGACGTTAATCTAACGGCCTTTAATCTCAAATTAATGTTATGCTTTGGCAGGTTGCGTGCCGTGTAACATATTGGCAAAGCTAGTACCTTGCATAATGTATGTATAATCTTCCGCCATATTGGTTTGGCAAGCGATAGGGACTTCTAATGCAACAGCTTGCAGGCGTGATTTTACAACATATGCAACGGGTTGATTTTCAAGTTTGTGGTCAAGTTTACCGCCATAAGAATAAACAAGTTTGAAATTATCAGGCTTACAAAAATCAACATATTGTATAGCCTTTGTATACCCAAAGAAATCAAGGTCGGGGCGAGATTGTGCAACTTTAACCCATGCCTCAAAATAATACTTTGCAAAAAAATCACCGCTTGAATGTATGCGAATAATTTTAGCATAAGAAGGTAAGCTATTTAAAATTAATTGAGCTATTTCGTTAGTTGTTTTACCCTTTATTAATTCATAATTATACCAGTGTGCTTTGCGGGCATTAGTAGACCGCGCCTCACCGCTTGACGCATAACAGCGATAAATCATATTCCCACCATCCGTGATTTTACCCGTAACCCTATGAGCTTTTGAAAGACAGATATTAGCATAAGGGCAAGTATGACCTGCGGGCAAATCAAATCCCAAAACCGAACGTTTTGGTAAACCTAATTCAACCGCCATTGATTTTAATTTTCTGTTACCATGCGAGAATTTTAGCATATCCATTTTAGACTCCTCGTGTGTGTTTGATGTAAAATAATGATACCACAAATTCAAAATCTGTCAAGGGCAAAAACACAAAATTAGAATATTCTAATCTAATTTTAATAATTGCATTTTCAAAGTGGACAAATAAGATAAACTTTGTCAGGTTTGGGCCGGCCCAAATGCGATAAAAATTATCCGAATTATCAAGCTTGAAAAAAGAAAACATTTTACCCCGGGATAGTGTTTTCTATAAATTGCAGAATGAATACCCCGGGGGGAGATGGTGGGGAAAATTGCCCGGGGAAAATTAAGGGGGAAATTAAGGGGAAAATTCCCCGGGGGGAAATTCTCCGGGGAAATTTCATCAAACAAACATTAAGAGAAAATTAATCAAGCAAATTATTATATGCCTCCCTATTTAAACTCAGGAGAAAATACTTCATATCATCAAAAGCCTGAATTGGGGCTTCAAATTTGCCAGTGTGCATATTTCTAAAATAGTCATTATAATACCATGTTTGACACCATGTTACAATTGACCATTCAAGGGGATTTAATGTTATCTCTTCTCCAGAAAACGGATTTCTAGCTTTGCCTTCTGTTTTATACTCATGCCAGTATGAAGTATTTTGCGCTTTCTTTAAACCACGAATAAATCCCCGTTTTACTGGCTTGCCGTTAACTTTTATATCAATAATTGTGCCATTTTCACGAACAATTTCATAATTTTTTGACATTAGTAAACTCCTTGTGTATGAACTTAACTATCTATATTATAAGGCATTTTGCTTGTTTTGTCAATGGGTTAAATCAAATCTGCTAATTCGGATAAACTTGGTGGTGTTTGGGCCGGCCCAAATCGAACAATTTTAGTCCAATTTCTTGCAATTTTCACAATATACGTGAATATCGTCATCCCCACCAAAGCCATAGTAATAACTATCTTCACATCCGCATAGGGGACAGGGTTTGACATAATAATCTGGTTCTGGTTCTTGTTCTGGTTGTTCAGACCACCAACCCCCACCCCAACGAGCCTCAATAGGTTCCCCATTTTCTAAACAGCCCCTTGCAATATCGTCATATAAATCACCCATTTTATTATATTGTGCCTTGCACATCTTGAATTTCAAAACTACCCGGCCCATTGCCTTCATCATCCATCAAAAACCAAACAAGTTTTTTCTGTCCGTTATTTGACAATTCTAATCCATAGAATTCTCCGGAATTGTCTTTTGCCAATCCGACAATCCTATATCCAACCAATTGCCGTAACTCTCTGAGATAAAATTCTATTTGTGAGTGTGTCATTATAAAACTCCTTCTTCTATTGTGATTTTAATATACTTGCTTATTGCAAACATTTGATTGAATTGAGTATGCTCTTTTTGCATATCCTCTGAAATAAAACGAGCATATACATCCCCACCATCGTCAGCAAACTGAGCAATTTTAATAGTGCCGCTATCCTCTGTCCAAATGTCTGTCAGGTATGCTCTTATTGTAATTTTCATTATAAAACTCCTTTTTTATTTTCTACCACATTAATATTCCACCTCTATCGCCAACACCGATTGATTTCCAAGATTTCGGAAATGTCTTTTCGTGTTCGTCATTCGGGTCGGAAAATGATTTTACCTCAATTTGACCGTGCCAAGAGTTTAGTTTTACCAGTATTTTTTTTTCTTTCTCGCCAATCTGGTAATCTGTACCAGTTAAATCTATTTCTAAATAAAAGTCTTTACCATCCATTTCAAACTCCTTTTATGTGTTGTAAAAATTTAGTTTGTTACCTTCGCCATCCAGAGAGATAGCGTCACGGGTTTCATTGTGTGTAAACTGGTAAACAGCTTGCCATTCAAAGTCACATTCTACACAGCTTGCGGGTTGCCAAATACAACTATCATCAAATTCATAGTCCTTATATTCTATCTCTCCCCCGCATTTCGGGCATACAATATATTCTTCCATTTTAAACTCCTTTTCTAATGTAACCTCATTATATTATATACCCTATTTCTTGTCAAGGGCTATTTGTAGGGGTCACCGTACAATTCAATCCACTCAACCACTTTCTTTATTTCAAATGCATATTGACCGAGATTTTTTTCTTCGTCATCCTCACCATACATAAAAACAAGTGTATCGAGTATTGCGCCAACCGTTTGATTGCGGAAAGCATCTAAAAACATTTCGGTAGTCTCTGCGCCGCTATCTTCAATTATTTGCTGTACTTTTGCTCTGTCCATTTTATTCCTCTTCTTCTTCTAATTCGCCAATGTCATTTCGAATACCTTCAACTTCCTGATAAAAGCAACGGATTAAAACTGCGAGAGCATTTATGTCGGCATTCCAATACTTGCATTCATTGTGCCAATTGTAAGTATCGCTATCATCCATTTCCTCTACAATGAGAGAATGAATTTCACGAGCCTTGTTATACAATTTTTCTAAAAATATAACTCTGTCTTCCATGCCAAACTCCTTTTTGATAGTTTTGATTTACAATAATAGTATACCACAACCCCTATTCGGTGTCAAGGGTTTTATCGTACCAATCTTTAATTTGCTTGTTTGTCAAAGTCCAAGCATCTTTGTCAAACTTTGCCACAATATCCCATTTGAATTGTTGGTAGTGAACTTGTGCAAAACCTTTTCCCCCATACATCCTCAAAATGGCATACGCTAATTGGGCTGGCCCACTGTCTCCATAACCCCACTCAAAGCCTGTAGGTGAATGATTGACCTCATTCAAATGCAACGGAAGTTTTTTAACTCTACCGTTGGTGTTTAAAAAAACAACTGTGCCATTTGCGTGTCGAATACCTTCAAAAGCAATCATTTGTTAAACTCCTCATAAATAGTTTCAAATACAGCATTGTCCAAAATTTCCCCGAATAGATTCCAAAATTCTTCCACTACAGGTGTATCGTGCATAAGAATATCAATCATTTTTTCGCCAACTTTTTTGACGTGTTTGGGTGTTATTGCTTTTTCAATTGGAATATCTCTATTTTCAATTATACCTATGTCCAATTGTATCATAAGTGAACCAACAATCTCATCTTTTGTAACGCCTGCTATTGAAAATTCTTTTTGTCTCATTTCTAAACTCCTTTTATAATGTAACTATATTATAACACATTCTCCACATTTGTCAAGGGATAAAAAACCCCGGTTTTCAAATCTGATAATTCGGATAAGATTGGTGGAGTTTGGGCCGGCCCAAATATGACAAAAACCATCCGATTACTCGAATGGTTTTCGGGCTTTTGCATCCTATCCCTTTCACGGACTCGAACCGCACCGCGTCTCACCGGAACTCAGCCACCGAGCAGGAGTCGAACCTGCCTTTGTGCCCCCAACAGGGGTCGAACCTATATCTAAGGATTAGAAGTCCATTGTTCTATCCATTGAACTATGGGGGCGGATTGAGGGGGATTACTCCCCCTCTGTTTCCAGTTCTTTTTCTGCTTCTCGTCTTTCATGCTCTAAGACAGCTTCAGGGAAAGCCTTTTCGAGTCCTTTGACCTTATCTGCAATCATTGTTGCAAAAGTTTTTGGGTCAAAGAGGGCTAATGGAATGTCAAAGTTCATGTCAACATTTGTGTTTGGCTCATTCCAACTCCACGAGTCCTCATTGAGACGGATGCCAATATTGAAATGCAGGGTGGGTAATTCTGTTCTAGACATTGTAAAACTCCTTTATTTAGCGTAATTCTTCTCGTTTAACACACTTGCCAGTTACGGGGTCTTTCTTGAGGTACAAGTGAGCTTGACCAATATGGTCAAACACACACACCGATAACACATCCTCATCATGGTTGAATAACTTGCCTGCTTTTGATTTTTGCGTGTGGCGGTCAACTAACTTACCAAACTCCACATAGCCATACTGACGGGTTTTTGCTTTGAGACCAAACTGATTTTCGTTCATTGTACTGCTCCTTTTTTGAATTATTCGACTAGAGATATTCTAACACACTTTTTGTAATTTGTCAAGCACTTTCTAAAGGATGGTCAGGATTCGAACCTGATAGGCATTCTGCATTAAATCAGGGAGTTTGCCCGTCCCTCATAATTGTGTGTTCCCACCACACCGCCATCCTCCATCAAACAGAAAGGAGTTTTCTAGTTCGGGACTTAGATGCCCCTGCGTCTAGGAAAGCAACGCCCGAACTCCTGATGTAATAAGATTCTACCACAGCTTTGTTCTTTTGTCAAGGGTCAAATTAAAATTTCCATTTTATTATGCCCACATAACTTTTTTCATCGGGTTGCACTTTTTGAGGACAATCAGCTCATAGCCAATTGACTCTAATTCTGTTTTGAGGTCTGCATATTCGTCTGGTGAAGCTGTCCAACAATGGCGGTAAAAATCCACACTGGCTTCGGCATGTTGCCCAACGTGCATATAGGTTAGAATGTTTCCAAAGTTTGCGGGTGCGTCCAACAGGAAGGCGATAACTTCTTTTGTCTCTCCCCACCCCTCTTTACTACCATAGTTTTCAGGTGGGATAACTTTGAAAACAACTCGGGTTTTTACTTTGTCTTCCATTTTATTTCTCCTTTTTGTCTTTGATTTTCTGCGCTTTTTTAATCTGGATTTCCTGAATTAGGAAAACAGATTTACCGCTTACGCCCATCTTTGAGCGTTTCTGGCGTTTCTTATCTCGTTTCTTTGCCTTTTCTAAACTCATTTCAAACTCCTTTTTGACTGTGACTATATTATAACATATCCCTTTTGTTTTGTCAAGGGGTTTTTGTAAATCTGACCAATTTTATCCGGTTTGGGCCGGCCCAAACCGGACAATTATTATCCGATTTGGGAAATTTATAAAACTAAAAGGGGATAGAATCTTTTCCACACTCTTTGCAAACATGGTATATTCTTTTCCCGTTTGCAACCCAAGAAGCTCTTAAGTCAACACAGTTGTGACAAACATGTTTTTCACAAGTATCACATACATAATCTTTACCTATGGGAATTGATTTTTTGCATATCTCACAGACTAGAATTTTTTCTGTCATAATTTCCTCTCATATTAGAAGGAAAAATAAATATCAATATCGTCGTCTTCATCTAAAGAAATACTACACCAATCAGCTTCATCCCAAGGAATTTCGCAAACAAAATAATTTAATCTATTTATGAAATGATAACCCATTATGAGATAACCCTTATCACTAAAATCACTATCACACAATGTCCAAATATGATGTTGGTCTTGATATTTTACAAAATCAACACTACCCCCGTAGGTTTCAAAAGCAAATGGTTCGCCATCTTTTGTTTTCAGTGGTTTGTATTTTTCTGCCCATTCTCGCAAATTCATCTCAAACTCCTTTTTGATTATGACTATATTATAGCATAGTTCTTTTGGTTTGTCAAGTGTTTTTGGCAATCTGCTAATTCAGACCTTTTTTATCGGGTTTAGGCCGGCCCAAATCAGACTAAAATTGTCCAATTTGGGAACGACTCAATCCAATAAATCTGGCCTTTTATGATTTTTGATTAGCCCATGCATTGCCCTGTAATATTCGGAAGTCTCGCCATCAAACAGGGTGCGAAATAACCAAGCCGCCTTATTGCCTAACACTGGTTGATTTTCAATATCCTTAAGCGCGTAAGCTAAGGCTACCATAACCCTAGGTATATACCATTCACGATACCAAATTTCGCTATTAATATAACGTTGCACAAACCTGTTACGAAACCAAGGGTCTTCCATCATCCCCACAAAAATCTCAAGCGCAACATTTTCCCATTTTTCTGTGTGACAAACGTCGTAGATATTTTCTTCCCCAAGACCGTTTTCCCAAGATTTCTTTTCTTCATTCCAAACAGGTACAGGCTTACAGAATTCGGGATTTGGGTCAGCATAATCGCCGGCAAAGATAATTCTATCCCCTGCCCACGAACCAATGACAGGACTATTAGAATGAATATCCCCGCCACCCCTGCCGTTGCTTTCTGCCAGCAAACCAACAAGACAATCCAAAATCATGCCGCCGTGTTCGCATAGCTTAATCCCACCTCCAAAGTCGTGATTGCACATATACTGCTTTTTGTCAAGGTTTACTACTAAATAATACTGTCCCATTTCATTTTCCTTTAGATATGCATTCCAACAGATAATTCGCCGTTTTTATACATCTCGGCAATTTTCTTGGCAGTTTCGATTGCTTGCTCGTTGCGAGCATCGGTATATTCTTGGTCAGAAATACCAACAATCAAACCGAGGGCAAAAGCGATTGCGCTTCGTTGTAAAGTGCGGTGAGTGTGTCGCAAATCTTCCCCAACTCCCAATCCCTCGTGATATTGCTTCCCGCCGTAATTGAGAAAAGTGTCAAACAGGTAAACAAAGTTCTCGTGAGTCATACAGCGAGCCACATCAGAAGTACTTACCGTGCCAGTTTCAACCCGTTCCCGCTTATTGTAATCATAGTCATACAATTTGATGGTGTATTTTTCGTCTTTCATTTCAAAACTCCTTTGTTATCTAATGTAAACCAATTGTAACACAAAAGTTATCAACTGTCAAGGTCTAATTCTTCCCACATATCATAACTTTTTTGTCTCCGGATAAGTTCTTCTCGGTTCAAATCATCGAAGAATCGTGATACATTTTGATAAAATATTTCACAATAGTTTATCGAATCAATTGCATCATATAAGTCATATGGGATGTCCTCAACTTTGGGATAAGCTTTCCCAATAGACTTTAGGCGGTTCCATTCCTGCTTCAATAACTTCTTTTGTTTTGCCATTAGTTTTCTCATTGTTATCTCCCGTCAATATAAAAATGCTCACCACAAAGTTCCATGTCTATTTCTGGTTTTTCACCACCAACAATTTTATCCCAAGCATCCTCATGGATAAGAATTTCGTCTATTGACATACATATAATAAGCTCATTAAGTTCTCGTAGTATATCTAATGGTTGACTTTTGTCCCAGTCCTCTAAAATCCATTCAAGTGCTTCCTTAAAGTCCATATTAGAAAAATCTATTGCCATTTTTACTCCAATCTCTATTTATAAAAATAGTATACCATACATTCTTTTATTTGTCAAGGCTACCAATCACCCCAACATAAGAAATACATTTCTTTTAAGCCATATTTGTAATTTCCAGCAAAAATATGACGATAAATGCGCCCTTCTTCGTACATTTCTTTTGACATTCTAGGCATACCCGCCGCCTTTCGTACATCACACACAAAACGATATAGTCTTTCATCTGGTTCATAAATTGGGTCAGCAACCCCTGCAACCATATCGTACCACAGCCCTCTAAACCGCAATTGATTAATGGCTTTCATAATTCTATCACGATATGGCTTTGCGCTTTCGTGGGTTTTGTACCATTCTGAACAGCTAATTCTTTTCCCTTCGGGGTCTCGATATGTTTCAATCACAAGTGTTTCCATATTAAAATTCCTCTTCTTCGTAGACATACGCTTCGAGCCTGAACAAAGCAATCAAATCTTCCGCTTTACAAAAATAGCCTTCGGGTACTCTAATTGCCTTTTCGGGTTCATCATCCCAACACGCCCAAATTGCTTTAACTGCGGGGTCAATAAACGAGCTTTTTGCAGGCGGATAAAGATTATACATCAAATGCCAAGTTACTGCCCTATACAATTGTAATTCTTCTCGTGGTTCCATTTTAAACTCCTTTGCTATTGAATTATGACTACATTATATCACACACAGCAACAAATGTCAAGGCTTTTTCCAAATCTGATAATTCGGACAAAGTTGGTCGTCTTTGGGCCGGCCCAAATCGGACAAATCCTACCCAAATTATCCGAATTACGAAGTTGGTAAACAGGCCCGTCTCCCTCGGCTATACGAATACAGGAGAGAAGCTCAATTCCAGCTTAATTCCACATTAATTCTACAAATAAAACTATAAGGTATTTTTAATCAAAAAAGCTTGACAAAAAGTGAAAAGTATGGTATAATAGAAAGGTTAGGCAAAAAAAGTAAATCGGACAAAAAAGGTAAACAAAGGCAAAGAAGGAAAAGAGGCCCTTGACAGGAGAAAAGAAGTGTGGTATAATTCACTCCAATGGAAAATGCAAACGCAAATCAAGGAAGTGCCTTGCCTGAGCTAGTATACAGGGTGTGTGGCAGATATGCAAGAAGTCCCCCTTCTTTAATTACAATATAATAGCATACGGTAAAATACTCATATTCAAAGGATGTTTTGGATGACTATACGAAATAGTATACAATTTTCGTAAATATTTTTTTGCAGAAAACCAGTTGGATGACTATACGAAATACAGTAAAATATATTAAATAGGCCAAGCAAAATATAGAGGCGTGGGCCGGAGTAAATTCCAGCTTAATTCCCGGCTCAATTCCGGTTCAATTCCGAGTTCAATTCCAAGCTCAATTCCCAGTTCGGTTCCAGTTCAAAACCAAGTTTAATTCTCAATTATTGACAAGCAAAATTCCCGTTCAATTCACAAAAAAATATAGTTTGAAACAGAAAAAAGAGCACTAGTACAAAAGTATTAGTGCCAAAAAAGCACTAGTACAAAAGTATTAGTGACAAAAAACACACACAAAAAAGGCATAGTACAAAAGTACTAGTGCCAAAAAAATAGAAAATTTGACCCTAAACCGAAAAAATAAAAAGGCCAAATTCATACAATTACAACTAAATAGAAATCCAGTAGGTGCAGTAACAACTTTTACAAAAGTAATTGCCTTTACTGGATTTTTGCGTGTCAATATATAAGTGTGGGCCTAAAAAAGTTGAAAATGCCACAGTTTTTATTCTAAGCCAAAATAAGCACATAGCAAGGCGAAAATAAAAGTTTTTTGATATAAGATGTGGCTTTTAAAGTTGTGCCCCTTGGCGTGGCTCTAAAAATTTTTATTATAAAGCAGATATAAATATAAAAAACATTTTCCAAGGGAAATGCCCGGGGGAAATCCAGAGGGAAAACTAAAGGGAAAATTAGAGGGAAATATAAAAAAAGGAAATTTGAGAAAACCCGTCTTTTATAAAAGGAAATTTTTCAAAAATTTTTGTTTCTAATAGAGTAATCTTATAAAGTAATCTAATATAGTAATCTAGTATAGTAATATCAAGTACATTTAACGAACATTACAATGTACATTTGGCGAACAGTGCTTTGTACAGTTGGCGAACATTACAACGTACAGTTGGCGAATTGTGCTTTGTACAGTTGGCGAACACTACAATGTACAATTGGCCATCGTAAAAAATTACGGTGGTTGTCAGACAATTAAATGAAAATAAGGTTAGTGGTTTTAAATGGAAATACCCCACGTAATGCGGGGTATTTCACAGAAAAGGAGGTTATGTGTTGTTGAACAAAAACATAGAGTTGTGTCCCTATGGCGTTCACTTTGTTGTTCATTTTGTAAATACTGGCTAAACTGGCCCACCGAGGGAAATTCTACCGAGGGAAATTCTACCGAGGGAAATTCTGGCGTTGCCGAGGGAAAGGTTAGGGTAAGAGGGTGTTAAATAAGCCCTTGACAAATAACAAAAAATGTGGTATAATATATAATTGAAAAGGAGGCATTTTATGACTCAAATATTGCTTGCAACAATGATAGGACTATCGTCATGTGTTGCTCCAACGAGTATTGTAGACGGTTATTGTGATGCGTGGGGAGATTTTGTCCCCGGCATTATTACAAACGAGACATGGATGACACCCATGCCGGAATATGCAAAAGGAAAAGCGGTTTTTTACGGGCCATATGCCATGAAAGCAACGGCTGATTATAGAGGAATAGATTATGAAAAAGAAAATTGTATTGGGGGAGTATCTTTGATGTCCCCCTATAACATTGGGGATAAAACATGGGTCAAGATAGATGAAACTTGGTATGGGCCACTTTGTGTTGTGGATTGTGCCAAGCGTGGTGACATGTATTCGATTGTTATAAACAGAGAAGAAGTTATTGAGATTAATTTTCAATTAGCGATGGAAGTAGGTATGGTAAGCGAACATACTGCCGGAAAATATGATGTGTATAACTGGTACAAAGATGTAGAAATTTTAGTAAACATTTCTCCGGAGGTATATTTTGAAAAACATGAAAACCCAGAACCTATAGTTTATAAAGATTATTTTCTCGAAAACTTGGAATTTGCAAAAATTGAACCGAGATGGCTTATTACATTAGAGGAAGGAAAACTTTGGAAAGAATACGGAAATGACATATATTGGGAAAAGCACACAGATAATACAAGTCAAATGATGGACGCATTGAGAATAGGATTATTGCTAAGTAGGCAAAGCGGAATAAAAAAACTTATTATGGTATAAAAGGATAATGAAATGACAACAAGAAATAGAAAACAAGAAACGCCTCTCTCAAACATAAAAGAGAAACTAGACAACAAAACAAAGAGAACAATCATAATATTTTTAATTTTATTTGTTGCTTCTTTTGCTTTTGGTGTTTTTTCAAAAGATGCGATTGTGTCTGGTATGCCCTCACGAGAAAACTTGAATACCGAAACAAAGGAACAATTTTTTATAGATATAAACAGTGATGGTTTAGAAGACTTTATAGTATACGCCGAAGTAATTTACAATACCGGAGAGGAAAATTTTCTACAGGGGCAACAATAGAACAAATAGATGAAAGTGAAATATCCGCAGACGTTGTTGCCCCAAAAATAGACAAAATGCCAATATTGGTAAAGATATCTCACTATGACCCAACTAAGGGAGGCGTAAACTGTTTAACATTTGTAAATGGAAAATGTATCTCCAAAATGGCAAACGGTGAACCTTGGGAAAAATATTGGGGTTTAAATAATACAATTGCGTGTCCCAAAGAATTGGACTTTGGGACACAAATAGAACTTGATGATAACATTTACACTTGCCGAGATAGAGGAGGAATGATTGTTATAACAGATAATAATGAGTATTGGATTGATATATTAAGCCCAACAGTCCCTTATCCTTATGGTATGGTAAAAGAAGCGTATATTTTAGAAAAATAACCCTTGACAAAATAAGAATAATGTGTTATAATACTCTTATATCAAAAACTATTTGAAAGGATAGAATTGCTAATAACCCATACTTTTATTGATTGTATACATTGTGGTAAACAATTAGAAGTAACAGACCAAGACAGAGAAGACGGACAGGTTGATTGTTTTTTCTGCGGATACTCTAATAAATTAACGGACATTAGAATTAATTTTTATTACGAGGAATACTAAGGAGTAAGAAATGATTTACGTATCAGATACAACCAGAATTAGATTTCGGCATGTTATTACAAACGCAAACAAAGATATTGCCGCAGTAGTTTCCCCTTTTGGGACTGTTAAGGGATTTACCGAGTGTTTTATCCAATTAAAACGCAATGGAGAAGATTGGAAAACTTGGGAATATGGAGCCGCTGTTTGTTCTCAGGAAGATAACTTTGACCGGGCAACGGGAAGAAAAATTGCTCTAGCCCGGGCATTGAAAAACATTGAACCAAAGTCTCTACGAAAAGATTTTTGGGAAGCATATTTTAGGAAGGTAAAACGATAAAATATGACCATAATCTATAATCATTCTGAATCTAGTGAAACCCTATGGATGGAAACAGAATTTTGTAAGAAAACTCATTGGGATGAACAAATATTAATTGGCTTCACCAAAGGTAGAGAAGGGGAAAAACCACATGTAAGTATTGTGTTATATGGTATGAACAAAGAACAACCCCCCTCCTGTATGTGGGGACAAATATACCCAAACATGGAAGAAGTTGATATTATCATTGACGCTTTGCAAGAAGCAAAGCAAAAAGCATTAGAAATAGGAAAGGAAAAAAGTATGGGATTTGTAAACGATAGTTCTTACACAGATTTCGACGGAGAAATGTACAGGGCTTTAGAGATGAAAGCGGAGGCAATTAAAACACTAAATAACTTAGGTTATAGAGTTGAATTAGCCGAAAGTACAAAAGAAATGTTTCCAGACCACTGTCCTTATTGCAACTCGAAAGAAGTAAAACTTCAGTATTATAATCTGCCAAATCTCTACCGAATTAAATGTAAACATTGTGGATTGGCAAGCCCTTCGATGGTCAACAAGGAGAAAGTAATTAGTTTTTGGGATAATCTAAATTTTGAAGCAGAGGAAGTAAAATAGATGAGAAAAACAGGTGCAACAATTATTGTAGGTGCACAGTGGGGGGATGAGGGCAAAGGTTTAATTAGTTCGTATTTAGCTATGAAGAACAAGGCTACGATTGTGGCTAGAGCAGGTACAGGCAGTAATGCGGAACATGGTATTTTTCTAAAAGACGAGAAAACATACCTAAAAACAAATCAACTTCCTTTAGGGTGGATGTTTGATGAAAATATCCAAATTAGGATTGGTTCCGGAGTTGCCGTTGACCCAACAAAGTTATTAACGGAAATAGGAAAATATGGTCTTTCTGGACGGGTGAAGATTGATTTTCGTTGCCCTATTATTACACCGGAACATATTAAAGCAGAAGAAACCTCTAAGGGCATGAGTGCTATTGGTTCAACCATGAGCGGCACAGGCTATTGTCGGGCAGATTTTGTTTTGAGGAAAGCAAAACAAGCGAGGGATATCCCTATGCTTAAAGATTATCTTTGCGATACATCTGTTGCCGTAAATAACGCCTGTTTTAATGGCGAAAATGTTATTGTAGAAAGTTCACAAGGCACAATGCTGTCTTTGGCTGTAAGTCGAGATTATCCAAATGTAACTTCGGATAATACAACTTCTATGGCGGCGGCAGACGATGTACTTTTAAACTGGCAATATATCAAAGACGTTGTTCTTGTTGTAAAAGCTGTTCCTACCCGAGAGGGAGCGGGAAGCATGGGAAATGTTGCGGAAATGTCGGACGAAGAAATGAAAGAAAAGGGACTTCTTGAACCCAGTTCAATTAGACAGCAAACCCGCAGAAAAGCTTATGCTATTGATTGGGATTTACTTCAAACAGCGGTAGAAATTAATGGTGCAACTCAAATTGCGCTGACATTTTTAGACCATTATGACCCGGAAATGAAAAATGTAAAAACTATTGATAAAATTACAGAGAAAGCTTGGGATTTAATTGCCGAAGTTGCGAAAAGAACACAAGTTCCTGTCACCATCCTCAATACAGGCAAGGCTTATGACAATATTATTGATTTAGATGAAGATTTTGTTGCAGATTGGAATAAAATTGCCTCAAGTTACCCCTTGACAAAATAGCAAAAGTGTGGTATAATAGATATGTTAGTTGAGAAAGACTAACATATATGAGTGAGAGGTAACTATTGGTTGGTTACATTAGCCTGTAGAGCTAATTCCTTTTTGGACGTGGCAGGTTCGATTCCTGTCTCACTCACTAATGCTCCGATAGCATAATGGTGTATGCACCCGTCTTATGAGCGGTGGACTGAAAGTTCGAATCTTTCTCGGAGCACTAACACTCTATGCTAAAGTGTGGCACGGTCTTGTCAACCCACTTCTTGCCATCGTTCGGAAGAATAAATGCCACAGCCCACCAATAAGGGTGAGAAGCTCTTATGACAAAAGTTGCCTGATTCTAGATAATGTTGGCGTAAAAAATTATTGGAGAGTGTTTTTGATGGCGTGGTATAAAGGTTGTGCCTCTGATTTCCAATCAGATGATGTAGGTTCGAGTCCTATCGCCATCTCTGGAAAATTATAAAAAAAGGAGTAACAAAATGGGTTTCCTGAATCAGAAAAAAAACGAAGTAAAATGGGCTTTTCAGCGAATGCACCGGGGATGGGACGACAGAGACGTATGGGACATTAGTATCTGTTTATCTCGTATTATACCAGAACTGGAAAATTATAAAAAAAGGAGTAACAAAATGGGTTTCCTGAATCAGAAAAAAAACGAAGTAAAATGGGCTTTTCAGCGAATGCACCGGGGATGGGACGACAGAGACGTATGGGACATTAGTATCTGTTTATCTCGTATTATACCAGAAATGGTTTTGTCGCTTAAAGAGAAAGGAGAAGGCTTTCCTGCTTCCTTGGTGGAAGATGAAGATTGGGATAAAACAAAAAATTCCTTTAGAGAAGGAGCAGAAGAAAGACTTATGCAAGAATGGGAAACTATTTTAGATAAAATCGCAGAAGGATTTGGGGAATATAGAGAGCTAATTGAAAGTGGACGTTCTTGTTTTGGGGAAGCGACTGAAAATAAAAAATTTCAAGAGGCATTTGATTTGCTTCGAGAACATTTTGGTTCATTGTGGGTATAAATAATATGCAAACCCCACTATGGGTAGTTATTTCAAGTTATATAATTTTTATTTCTATAATAATTTATCAAGAAATTAGGATTAAAGCCTTATCCTTTTATTTTTGGAATTTGGATAAAATTTTAAAAATTTATATACATAAATATGGCAAACTCGAAGAAGAGGATTTGGAGGAAAAATGACCAGAAATAAGATTGCAGTTATATATTTTTCAAAAGATAGACCCCTGCAATTAGAACTTGCGATAAATACAGCAAACAAAATGCTGGAAAAAGAAGAAAATACGTATATAAATAATTATGTTTTATGGACAGCAAGCCAAAGCGAATATCGTAAATCTTACTTGTTCTTAAAAAACGAGAAAGAGGATATAGCAGATTTTGTAGAAGAAGGGGATTTTAAAGAAGACCTTTTGTGTCTTTTAAAAGACAGCAAATATGTATTATTTATTACAGATGATAGTGTCTTTGTAAGACCTTATTGTTTTACAGAAATGATAAAAGCACTTTCTGAAAATCCACAAACTATTGGTTTTTCCTTAAGGTTGGGAACAAATACCGTAATGTGTTATCCTTATAATTTACCAAATGAAAAACCAAGATTTATAGAAAAAGAAAATTACGAAAATTATATGTTGTTTAATTGGACAAAAATTGGTTTTGGTGATTTTTCCTATCCCTTAGAGTTATCTAGTTCTTTCTACGAAATTGAGAAAATTTTGCCAATAATTGAATCTGCCAAATATAGTAACCCAAACAGCCTAGAATGGGCAATGTATATTGGTACTTCTTTATATCTATATACAAATTCCTATCCTCTTTTGGCCTGTTACCCGTTGTCTAGAGCATTTTCTATACCCCTAAATAAAGTTCAAAAAGTAAACAATAATCGCTCCGGGAATAACCCAAAATATTCTCCAAAAAAACTACTAGAATATTACAAAGAAGGCTATAAAATAGACCCAAAACCTTTTATTGCCTTTACACCAATTGGATGCCATCAGGAGGTTGAGTTAAGGTTAGTGAAAAGAATTAGCAATGAACATAGATTATGAAATAGGAAACCTGATAGAAAAACTTAGAGCAGAATACAAAATCCCCGGTTATATGTATAGTAATTATGACAATTTTATTCCCGGGGTTACACCCGTTTATTACTCCGGGCCATATTTCGATGATAAAGAAGTTATAGCATCTGTAAAAGCAATGCTAATAGGAAAATGGATGTCAGCGGGAGAAAATGTAACAGAATTTGAAAAAGCTTTTTCCAGAAAAACAAAAAATTTGTTTTCTTGCATGGTAAATTCTGGCTCAAGCGCAAATCTTATAATGATGGCATCTTTGAAAAAATATTTTGATTGGAAAGACGGAGATGAAATTATTGTTTCTGTTGCTGGATTTCCTACAACAACTTCTGTTATAGCACAAAATGGGCTAACGCCTGTTTTTGTTGATATTGAATTTGAAACTCTTAACTTTGACTTGAGTTTGATTGAAAAAAAAATAACAAATAAAACCAAAGCAATCATATTGTCTCCTGTTTTGGGAAATCCCCCCAACATTGCCCGGTTATTGGGGATATGTGAAAAGCATAATTTGAAATTAATTCTAGATAACTGTGATTCTCTAGGAAGCAAATGGAGCGGAAAATATCTAAATGAGTATGCAATTGCTTCCTCATGTAGCTTTTATGCGGCTCACGAGCTTTGTACGTTTGAAGGTGGGATGGTTTCAACAAACGAACGAGGAATTATAAATATAGCAAAAAGTCTAGTTAGTTGGGGGAGAGATTGTGTTTGCTCTGGCATTGAAAACCTTTTGCCAAATGGAATTTGTAATCACAGATTCGACAAATGGTTAGAAGGATACGATGGGATAATTGACCACAAATATGTGTTTGGAAATATGGGATACAATTTAAAACCGATTGATGTTTCGGGGGCGGTTGGATTGGTACAGCTAGAAAAACTAGACGAAATTTGTGAAAAAAGAAATAGAAGTAGAAAAAAAATATCTGATATCTTTAGAAGTTATTTAGATGTATCTGTTCCATATAAATTTGATTTAGCAGAAACGGTATGGTTTGGTACTCCAATTATATGCGAGAAAAAAGAACAAAAGAAAGAATTTGTATCCTACTTAGAGAAAAACAAAATCCAAACCAGAAACTATTTTGCTGGAAATTTGCTTTTGCATCCCGGGTATAAACACTTAGGAAATTATAGAGAATATCCTAATGCAACTGAACTATACGATACGGTTTTCTTTTTGGGCGCATCCCCTTCTTATACCGAAGATGTGTTTGATTATGTAAAAAAGGTTGTAAAAAAACATGGCTAAATATTTAGTTTTAGGAGATGGGCTATTAGGTTCAGAAATTGTAAAACAAACGGACTGGAAGTATATAAGCAGAAAAAAAGATGGTTTCAATGCCAATTTTTATTCCTCTTGGGATTGTCTTATAGAATATATGGAAAATAATGATTGTGATGGAATTGTAAATTGTATAGGCTATACGAATACATATGATGAAAGTCTTTTGGGGGTAAAAAAGCATTGGGACACAAATTACAAATTTGTTATTGATTTAGTTGATTTTTGTAACGAGTGGGATGTAAAACTTATACATATTTCTACAGATTATGTTTATGGGGGGAGTGTTCACGAAGCAAAGGAAACAGATGTCCCTGTTCCGGCAAGAAATTGGTATACCTACAGCAAACTTTTGGCAGATGGGTATATATTGGGTGTATATGATGATATGTCTCTGGTTATTAGAACATCTTTTAAACCAAAGCCATTTCCATATAAATATGCTATTATGACTCAAATGGGAAACTTTGACTATGTTGATGTAATTTCAAATCTTATAGTTAAATTGATTGAAAAAAAGGCAAAGGGTGTTTTCAATGTTGGCACAGAAAAGAAAACAATTTTTAATTTGGCAAAAAAAACTGTACCAAATATAATGCCTTCTAATGAAATCCTTCATCCATCAATGCCAATAGATATAACGATGAATATAGAAAAAATGAAAAAAATTATAAAAGGAGCTTTTAAATGAAATTTAGCATAGCTATCCCGAGTTACGAATACGGTGGATACGGGGCATCGTGTTTAGAACATTCTTTTCTCCAAATGGAGAAACAAACTTATAAAGACTTTGATGTTGTTATAAGCGATAGTTCAGTTACAAATGAAATAAAAAGATTGTGCGACAAATGGAGGAAAAAATTAAATATACATTACTATAAAAACAAAGAGGCTATTGGAAATCCTGCTAAAAATTTTAATAATGCTATGAAAAAGGCAACCGGAGATTGGATTAAATTATTGTGCCAAGACGATTACTTTTCGTCAGAATTGTCTTTACAAAAAACAATAGAGGCAATAGATGAAAAACACGATTGGCTTGCCAGTGGTTATTTGCATACATATGATAGAGAGAATTTTCAAAATTACCATTTTCCTTACTTAAACCCGAGAATATATATTATAAATACAATTGGTACACCGAGTTGTGTTTCTATTAAAAATACATCAAAAATTATGGAATTTGATGAAAACTTATCCTATGGATTTGATTGCGAATTTTATTATCGTTATTTTTTAGAATATGGCCCTCCAAAAATTTTGGAAGACATCACCGTTATAAATTATCTTTGGGGACAGTCTATTACCGCAAAACTAACAAACGATTTACTCGAAAAAGAAAACAACTATGTTCTTAGAAAACACGGGTTTATAAATAATGGCAGAGACGACTAACGTCCTAGAGGTTACAGTAATTGCGGTTGATTGTACGGAAAGAATAAAAAATACAGTCAAAGTTTTAAAAAAAACAAAAGAGCAAATTAATTTTGCCGAGATAGTATTACTCACAAATCAAAAGCCAAGAAATTTACCAGAGTTTATAACTTATAAAAGAATAAAAAAAATAGAGAATATCAACCAGTATAACCACTTTATGTTTTTGGAATTACACAAGTATTTTGATACCCCCCATTGCTTAGTTATACAATATGACAGTGGCATACTTTATCCGGAATTATGGGACGATAAATGGTTGGAGTACGATTATATTGGCGCACCTTGGCTCTATCAACAAAACTCATATGTTACAACTACAGGGGAACATGTCCGGGTAGGAAACGGCGGGTTTTCTCTTAGAAGCAAAAAACTATGCGAATTGCCCGCAAATTTAGGATGGGAATTACGCCATGACCGAGGGTTTTATAATGAGGACGGAAATATCTGTGTTTACTGGCGATATGAAATGTTAGAGCAAGGAATAAAATATGCGCCAATAACTGTCGCAAGCAAATTTTCTTATGAGAATCTAATGAATGAAAATTACGGAATAAAGCCTTTTGGTTATCATAAAAAATTCCCAATAAAAACATGGAAGGAATAAATGAAAAAACCAAAAGCAAAAATAATTGTTAGCAGGTATAAAGAAGATTACAATTGGGTAAAAGAATATACCGATGATTATTTAGTATATAATAAAGGATACCCCATATTTGAAAAAAATATTATAAATACCCCAAATTTAGGGGGGAACCAGAGGGACATATTTAAATATATTTTTGAAAATTACAACAATTTACCGGAGTTAATGGCTTTTGTGCAAGCAGAACCATTTGACCATTGCGAAAAAGATATATTTGATAAAAAAATTTATAATACCGTCTTTACGTGCCTAGAAACCCCCTCTCCTTTTACAAGTGGGAGAAAAGAATATAATAGCATGTATTATATGGAACCAAACGTGGCAAACAGGTTTTTGGGCGGGACTTATAAGACACTTGAAGGATACAATCAAGGAATAACTTCTGTGGATATGTTTATGGAAAAATATTTTTCAAATTACGAACATTTAAATGTAATAAGATTTACTCCGGGGTCGCAATACATTATAGAAAGAAGACAAGCACTGAAATATCCAAAAGCTTTATATAAAAACATGATGAACGAAATGAATTATCGTTCTTCTGTAATTTCTCATATTGTCGAAAGATGTATTTATATAATTTTTACAAATGAGTATATAGTAAACGAACAATTTATAAAAGAATAAACCATGAAAAAGCCAAAATCAAAAGTAATTATTACAAGATTTAATGAAGATTATAGTTGGATAAAAGAATATACCGATAACTATATTATATATAACAAGGGAATCCCTATACAAGAGGAACGGGTTATAAACACAGAAAATATAGGAGGAAATCAACGAGACATTCTAGAATATATTTTTGAAAATTACGAAAATTTGCCGAGGCTAATGGGGTTTATACAAGCTTATCCCTTTGACCATTGTAAAAAGGAAATTTTTGATAAATTAATATATGCCGAAAATTTTACTCCACTGGAATATTATGGAAAAATTCCGGCAAATAATTATGAAAACCGAGATGAAAACGGTGGTTTTATGGAGAGAAATAACAGTTGGTATATCTCAGCACACAACAAATCTAATAATCAGACCTGCAAATATACCTCTTTTGATGAATTTATGACTAAGTATTTTCCCAATTATGTTTCTCTTGAATGGATTAGGTTTACTCCCGGGAGCCAGTATATAATAGAAAAAGAACAAGCTTTAAATTATCCAAAAGAATTTTGGCAACTTTTGATGAACGAATTAAATGGATACAATATGACAGAAGCGCACATAATAGAAAGAGCATTATATTATATACTGAAAGGAAAATATGCATGGAAGAAATAGTATTAAATACGGTTATGAATTTTAAGTATGGAGGTATGAGCGAAAATGAGCTTCTCTTTTTAATGGAATTGTGTAAAAATAAAAAAGTTCTCGAATTAGGGAGTATGGTTGGTCAATCTTCATATGCTATTGCCAGCTTTGCCAAAAGTATTGACTGTGTGGATGTATGGAGTGACAAACAAGACCATTTAGCGCACGATAAAAAACAAGCGCAAATATATGAAAAATATTTACCAGATTTAAAAAATATGTATCTTTCTTTTCTTACAAATTGTGAGAAATTTATAAAAACAAATAAAATAAAGATACACCGAGGTACAACAAAAGAACAGGCAAAAAATTTCAAAAATAATGAATTTGATATTATATTATTTGATGCAGACCATTCTTATTACGGAATTTCTAATGATTTTTTTGATTATGAAGAAAAATTAAAAGACAATGGCTTTTTTGTTTTTCATGACTATGGGGATAGCATGTGGATTGATATAAAAAGATTTTGCGATGAAATGGAAAAGAAAAACCGTATTACAAAAATTGCTCAAAAAGAAAGAATAGCGGTTTTTCAAAAAGTGAAACGGGATACAAATGAGTAATAATACATATAAACCCGGGGTACATAAACTGATACATCACCAGCAACACTTAGAAAAAATTGACAAAGGGGAAGTGGTTGGGCCAATTCATATTTCTGTTTTCCCCAATACAACCTGTCAATTAAATTGTCCCTATTGTAGTTTTGGAAACACAAAAAGAACACCGGAAGAATTATCTTTAAAAGATTTTATGTTAGCGGTAGACACTTTAACAAAATATGGGTTAAAAGCAATGGAATTTTCTGGTGGGGGAGACCCTCTTTTATGGTCAAACTTCAAATTTGCTGTACCATATGCTTACGATAAAGGTTTGAACTTATCTTTGGTTTCAAATGGGATTGCATTAAAAAATATTTCCCAAGAAATATTGAGTCTTTTTTCTTGGATTAGAATAAGTGTTAGGTCTGCCAAATATGCTGAAAAAATTGCAATGGAACATATACCTGAAAAAGTAAAAAGAAGCATGTCTTTTATTGTTGATAGCAATCTGGCATTAAAAGAACTAAAAAAATTATACGAATTTGCAAAGAAAGAAAACACAATAATTAGGATTGCCCCAATGCGTCCGGCAACCCAAGAATGGGAACTAAAAGTTCAGGAAGAAACAGAATCTTACGGATATCCCTTGCTTTTTTTCACAAAACCAAGGGGTGCTCCAATGGCTTGTTATATGGCGTGGATTAGGGCGGCAATAGATTGGCGTGGAAATTTTTTACCCTGCCCCTCTGTTGAACTTTCTTTTGAAAATTTTGGTGAAATACCGGAAAATTTTTTTATTTGCAAAATTTCAGAATTAGAAAAATGGCTAATTGAAAATCCACCACATGATTTAGGACATCGTTGCAGTTTTTGTAATTGTGGTAAGGACATAAACGACTATATCTATTTATTAATGCAGAAAACGGAGGATGTTGATTTTGTGTAAAAAATTTGATGGTTCTTTTTTTGACGAAGACTATTTTGAAAAAGGGAAAATATCAGGAAAAAGTTGGTATATGAATTATCGTTGGCTTCCAGAAAGAAGCACTACGGAAGCAAAAGCGATTATAGATTATTTGCAACTAAACGAAAATCATAAAATATTAGATTTTGGATGTGCCAAGGGCTTTTTGGTAAAAGCTTTAAGAATGCAAAACATAGAGACGGAGGGATGTGATATTAGCGATTATGCTTTAAGTTTTGCCCCCGGGGGGTGTTGGAACTCCTCTATTGAAAAAAATTGGGAAAACAAAAAATATACCCATGTAATAGTAAAAGATGTGTTTGAACATCTAACGCCTGTACAATTATTTGAAATCTTAAATAAAATCTCAAAAGTTTCTTCGAAAATATTATGTATTGTTCCTATTGGAGACAATGGTGTATATCGAATCCCCGAATATCATTGTGATATATCCCATATAATTGCAGAAAATGAAGAATGGTGGAAAGGCAAATTTGAAGAAGGAGAATGGAATATTATAACAGAATGTGAGCATATTCCGGGACTTAAAGACAATTGGTATCATGTCCCAAATGGAAACAGGGTATTTTTACTAGAAGGAAAAGAAAAATTATGATTACGGCTCCAATTACAGGAAATCTCGGTAACCACATGTTTCAATATGCGTTAACCCGTACAATAGCAGAACACAATGGCTATAAATGGGGGTTTAATCCTTCTCCGGAGTTTGATTACCATAATGGAAAACCTCAGATGGATTTCATGGAAATAAATTATGGGAAAGTGCATAATTTGACATATTACGAAATAGAAGATAATAGTACCATAAAAAAAGAATATTCTCAAGATAAAATGTTAGAGAATGGAGAGGTTGTAAGCTTTTATCCCTATAATGAAAAACTTTTTTCTGTGCCAGAAAAAACAAAACTATACATTTCTTGTGGTCAAGACGCTCGATATTATGACCGAGATAAACTCAAAGAATGGTTCAGGATAAAGGAAGAAGAAAAGGGCATATATAAAGCCAAGCTTAGAGAATGGGGAATAGACATTGAAAATGACAATGTTTGTATTATTAACATTCGAGGAGGGGAATATAAAGGTGTACCGAATCTCATACTAAGAGAAAATTATTGGCAAACTGCGATTACTCATATGATAGGAAAAAATCCTAAAATGCGCTTTATTGGTATATCGGATGATGTACAATATGCAAATAAAATATTAAATTTTACTGTACCAGTAACACACATGTCAATTGGTGGAGATTATTATATTATCAACCACGCCAAAAATCTTATTTTGTCAAATTCCTCTTTTGCAATTTTTCCGGCATGGCTGAACGAGAATGACCCCTTTGTTATTGCCCCAAGATTTTGGGCTAGACATAACGTTACAGAAAAATATTGGATTAATTCTGACGTTTGGACATTTGGTTGGAATTTCTTAGGTAAGGATGGGAAGTTATACGATGGCTAAAATATTTAGTGCTACTCAATTTTTTAACGAATTGGATTTATTAGAATTGCGTCTGGAAACACTTGACCCGGTGGTGGATTATTTTGTTATTTCTGAAAGCACAAAAACACATTCCGGAAAAGATAAACCTTTATACTATGAGCAAAATAAAAATAGATATAAGAAATTTCATCATAAAATTATACACCAAATTGTAAACGATACTCCGGGAAGTATCGGGGAAATTTGGGAAAAATATATTACAACTGGCAATATATATATGAAGAAAGTTATAGATTCAGATTGGTTTGATAAAAATGTAGAAAGTTTTATACGGGATACTTATGAAAAAGAAGTACTCCTGCGTCCCATTTCAAAACAAGTAAACAACAAAGATATTGTTTTGTTGGGTGATTTAGATGAAATTCCTAGACCAAATAAGGTTTTTTTACTTCGAGAATGTGATTTCAATAATGGAGAAATTTACCATTTCCAAAATGACATGTTTTATTATTACCTAAATTTACAAAAGGTAAACGAAAATTGGTTAGGGGTAATTGCTTCTACTGCTGAGATTTTGTTTTCAAAGTCCCATTGTCGCCTTAGAACAGAAAAGAGCGGAACAGTTATTCCAAACGGAGGATGGCATTTTACATATCAAGGAAATAAAGACAACGTAAAGCTCAAAATAGAATCTTTTTGTCATCAAGAATTAAATAAAGATAATATAAAAGAAGGCATAGGATATAACATAGAAAACGCAATTGGTTTGGGAAAAGATTTGTATGGAAGACCCGCGCAATGGAAAGTTAGAAATATAAACGATGGCACTTTTCCAAGATATTTGGTAGAAAATCAAGAAAAATATAAGGAATATATATATGGAAACGATACAAAATCATAAACTAAATCAGGTTTTTCCGTTAGTTTATTATGTAAATTTAACAGAAAGAAAAGATAGGAAAAAAGATATAGAAAGAGAGCTTGAAAATCACCAAATACATGCGGAAAGATTTGAAGCAATTAAAGAGGAAGAGGCAAGAATTGGTTGTTGGAAATCTCATCTAGAAATATTGAAAAAAGCAAGGGAACAAAATTGCCCGGTGTTTATTTTTGAGGATGATGCCCAAATTTTAGAGTATCAAAATTATACCATAGAAAATGTTTTGGGAGATTTGGAGAAGACAGAATGGGATATGTTTTATCTTGGAGGTAATATCTTAAGACCTTTTTTTCAGACAACAGAATATCTTGCCCGGCTGACTCACTGCCAATCTACGCACGCCTACGGGGTAAACACCCAAATTCTTGACCCGCTTATTAAGACGATAGAACAAACCCCCGGACTTCATCTTGATGTAATTTATGCGGATAGAGTTGTACCACACGTGAAAGCATATATTTCTGTACCAATGCTGGCAATTCAAAGAGAAAGTTTTTCGGACATAGAAAAAGTTTCTATGAATTATAATTTACCAACCAAAAGATATTACCACTACTTAATACCAAAAAATAAGGAGAAAGATGCATGAGATAAGTATTACTTTTACCAATGGGACAAAGGTGGACGAGATTGTCCCAAGTTTTCGGGTAAATGGAGAAACCTGCTGTCTAGAAACACACGATGAACTTGCAAATGGGGATGGCAGAACCATATTATATCCACTTGTTAATATTTTTAAAATAAGCATAGTTTTCCCAAAAGAGAAAGAGAAAAAAGGTGAGCAAACCGCTAATTAGTGTGATTGTACCAACTTATAATAGGCCGGAATTATTACGAAGAACATTGGCGAGCATATTAGACCAATCATATCCTAATATAGAAGCAGTTGTTGTCAATGATGCCGGAGACAAAAAAGCAAAAGAAGTTGTTAAAGACTTTAGTGGTTCTGGTAGTAAAATATTTGCCTATTTCGAAAATAAAGAAAACAAAGGGTTGGCCGGCACAAGAAATGTTGGGATGAAAAACGCAACGGGAGACTATTTCGTGTTCCTCGATGATGACGATATTCTTTTGCCGTATACTCTAGAATTTAGAATGTATATGATGAATAAACTTGGGGCAGAGATAGTTTATACAAGAGCTTTACAGGATATTTGGGAGAAAATCCCACAAGGATACACCAGTGTACACAAACAATTATATTGGGATTGTCCTTTCGACAGGGACTTGTTATTAATACAAAATATTGCGCCTTGTTGCTGTCCTATGTTTTCCAGAAAAGCGTGGGATGATAGCGGAAATTACCAAATGGACGAAAATTTGGATACAAGCGAGGATTTTGATTTCTGGATTGCTCTAAGTAGAAAAACAAATTTTGAAGAATTAAAACTTATAGACGCAGAATGCTCATACAGAAAAGACTTGACTCAAATGACAGGAAGTAGAATTTTTTCAAATGCTTATCCTATAATTTATAAACGATGGAGAAATACAGCAGAGGATATAACAGAAGTTACAAAGCGCCAAAACAAAATACTAAAAGGGATGGGGTTTAATCCTGAAGAATATAACTTATAACTTGGAGGAGATTTAAATTGAATATATTATATGTTTTTGCGGATGGCAAAAATGAATGGAATTGCTCAAGATGGAACTGCATCATACCAAGCCAAAATATTAACAAATTAGAAAATCACAGTGCAGATGCTATTTACATAAATGACTTTGTTCAAAACAGTAAAGAAGTACAAGAAAAAGTGAATAAAGCGGACATTATTGTTATAGAAAGAAACTTTTTTGGAGATACCCTAACCCTAATGCAATATTGGAAGGTTCGAAACAAAAATATAATAGCTATTTTTGATGATGCCTATGATAAAATGCATCCCCGAAATGTATCTTATAGATTTTGGACTTACGGAGAAGTAAAGGGAAGGGACGAAAAAGGAAATCCTGTTTTGGGACATATGGAACCAAAACCCCTTGTACAGTTTAAATGGGCAATGAAGATAGTAAAAGGCATCCAAGTTCCTTCGGTAAATTTGGCTAAAGATTGGTCTATTTATAACAAAACATATCATGTGCATAATTTTTTAGATGTAGATTTATATAAAAATATTAATCCTCTTATTCCAAAAGCAAAAGACGAGATTGTTATAGGTTGGTGTGGTAGCATGTCTCATCATTCTAGTTTTACAGATAGTGGTGTGGTTGAAGCACTAGAGATAATTTCAAAAAAATATCCAAAGGTGAAAATACTCATAGGAGGGGATAAAAGAATATTTGAATTAATTAAATCTGAAAATAAAATTTTTCAAAAATATGTTCCCGAGGGACAATGGACGGCACTTTTGAAAAGTCTTGATATTGGTTTAGCCCCTTTGTCCGGTGAATACGATAAACGTAGAAGTTGGATTAAGGCATTGGAATATATGGCACTTGAAATTCCTTGGATTGCAACAAATTATATTACATATAGTGAACTTGCAGATTTTGGTATTATGACAGAAAATGGACAAGAAAATTGGGTTAACTCTATTGAAAATATGCTTGATAATTACGGTAAGCACAAGAAACTAGCTGAAACCGAAGCCTTAGATTTTGCTATGGAACAAGATTCGGAAAAAAAGGTACAAACAGTAACACTGCCGTTGTATGAAAAACTAATTAACGAGCCATACCCTTGACAAAATCCTTGTTGTGTGGTATAATATAAATATAAGGAAAACAAAAATGCCAACATATAATTATACTTGTAAAACATGTGGTCATAACTTTGATTTAACTGGAACTTATGATTTTTTCGATTTTTACAAAGTCATTTGTCCCAAATGTGAAGGAACAAATGTAATTAAAAATATATCTGCTCCCCAAATCATCTATAAAGGAAAGGGTTTTTATACCAATGACAAAAAAGAGAAATGATTTTTATGACAGAATGCTTTTGCCGCTTTTGTTGCTAGATGATATAGATAATAACTCTGAGACAAGTGGAAATACTAGAGATGGGAGTATAAGATTTTTACTTATTCTTTTTATTATAGTTCTATCAATTATATGTTGCATATCACAATTATTATAATCTAAATTATTATAAAAGGAAAAAATTGAACAATATTAAATATGGCAATATATATTTTTATGACCCAAATGAAAAATTGGAAAAGCAAATCGAAGAATGTGCAAAACACATGTTTGCAAAATATAATGACAAACCCGATGTGGCTTTTTTTCACCCCGTTAATGTTGGCGAAAAAGAAATTATTTATAAAACACGAGAAGGAAGAGAGATAAAAATAATACCTGATGCCACACAATTGACAAAAAGTTTTGTTTTAGGGGTAACTGGCCCTTGACAAATGAATAAAAATGTGGTATAATGTATATCACATTACGGGAGTGTAGCTCAATTGGGTGTAGCGTTTCTTTTGCAAGGAAAAGGTTGAGAGTTCGAGTCTCTCCACTTCCATGTAGGGACATAAGATAACAGGAGTCAACTTTCCTCCAAAGAAAGTGGTGGTGGTGCAAATCCATCTGTCCCTGTGTGCAGAATTAGTTTAGTCGGTAAAACATATTCTTGGTAAGAATAAATCTTCGGTTCAATCCCGAAATTCTGCTTGGTGCTAATCCTGTCTTGGCGCAGAGTTAGTTTAGTTGGAAAAACATATTTTTCGTACAAATAGGTCTTCGGTTCAAATCCGAAACTCTGCTTGAACTTTAACAATTACATTTTGAATATTTTTTTTGCTCTCATAGTTTAATTGGCAGAACAATACTCCTGTAAAGTATATGCGGTGGTTCAAATCCACCTGAGAGCTTGCCGAAAAGGGATAGGGTCGCTCCCGATAAGGCGGACACTCCAGCCGCTTTCCCTTTTCAAAATTTCTGGAGATTATATATGGTTCAAGTCCTCTCATCGGCTCTATGCGCCACAAGCATTAAAGTGATGCTTCATCCTTTTAAGATGAGGAACAAGGGGCAGTACCTTGGTGGCGCACTATGCACGTGTAACTCAACGGTTAGAGTACCTTTCTGATAAAAAGGAAGCTGATTGGTTCAAATCCATCCACGTGCACTGTGCCCGATTAACTCAGTTGGTTAGAGTGCTGGTGTTACATATCAGATGCAGTGGTTCGAATCCACTATTGGGCACTACCTCAGACGTGGGGTAGCGGAGCAGGTTTGCCCTGACAAGCGCATAATTTGCGTTGAATTGCGGGGTAGGATTCCCCCTCCGCAATTAGCTGACCTACCACGTGTAGGTACAGTAAGCGGTAACGTTCTCTGAACTACAGCCTGTGCGGTAGCAAGGACTTTGTTGTAGCGTTACTTGCGTCTCTCCCCCAAACAGGGACGTTAAACTTTTGGGGCTAATCACTTTTCTACTCCTTGGTAGAACAAGTTTTTCTCACTTTTCTTGTCAAAAAAAGTGAATAAGAAACTAGAAAAGGATTTTAGAATGACAGATAAAGAATTTATTGATTTCCTATTGGATATGTTAAATGTAAAAATAAACGGCGATACCATAAACGACGATAATTGGTTGGTATTAATAAGAGAAATGGATGGAAGGGGCTATCCTTTAGATTTTTTTGACACGTTTTATAGTGAATAAAAAAATTATTTTATAACGTAAACTTTCTCCAAAAATAACAAAAGTTTATGGTATAATATTCTAAAGGAATAGTATGGTAAAATACAAAGATAAAAAAATTTTAAAAGACCTGATTGAAAAAGGTTATTCTATAGACAAGATGGCTGAATATTGTGGAATATCTGCCACTACAATAAGACGCTATTTATACAGACATGATTTAAAAACAAAATATAAAGCACCATATAAACGTGAAAGCAATATAAATTTTACAGATAAAGAAGTTATTATTGCTGTAAAAAACTCAGAAACAATAGCTCAAGTTATTGAAAAACTCGGTCTTACGGTATCCGGTCATAATTATGAAATAATTAATAGATATATTGTAAAATTGAACCTAAATATAGAACATTTTAGTACAAAAAAATATTGTAATGCTTACAGATATTCAGACAAAGATGTTTTTAAAAAAAATTCATCTTATAGAGGTTATAAGTTATATAAAAGGTTAGTAGAAATTGGAAGAGAGCCAAAATGTGAAATATGTGGATTAGGAACAACGTGGAATAACAAACCAATAAGATTACAGGTTGACCATATAAATGGTATAAATAATGACCACAGATTAGAAAATTTAAGATTTCTGTGTCCAAATTGTCATTCTCAAACAGAAACATATTGTAAAGGAAATATTATTCCGACTTAACTTAATCGGTAAAGTACAAGTTTGAAGCACTTGGAATCCCGGTTCAAGTCCGGGGGTCGGAATTGATGCAGGCGGGAGGTTTTAGAATCTCGCAACTCTCATAAAGTTGACATGAAATCGGGGCAGAGCCGATGCCTGCTACTAAAGGAGACTTATATGATAACTACATATTTTGAAAATGTTATATCTATTTTTGATACCGAGGGAAGGGAATATCGTTTTTCTTGCTACAAAAGAGGAAACACAAAAATAAAATACGTTGTGTTTGAAAATTTGCTAAACTCCAGAAGAATTTCCCCTCCTGTTACATTTTTCGGAGAAGCGGCGATAAATATTGAAGAAGATTTTGTTGTCACAATACATGTTAAAGAATGGCTTTCGCCTGTAATAAGGGTTTTCTCGGAATATGGTTCAAAGCGGTTTAGATATGACGACAACAGCGAAGAATGGATAAATATATAAAAATGTCAAGATGGCAGAGTAGCTATGCGCCGGATTGCAAATCTGGTTTACGTGAGTGCAAATCTCACTCTTGACTCTCTGCGGGTGTGGCGCAAATGGAAGACGCAATACGTTTAGACCGTATACAATTGGAGGTTCAAATCCTCTCACCCGCACTAAACAGAAGAAAGGATTGAAAATGTCTTTTTTTGATAGAAATAACGAACCAACCCAAAGGCAAAAACGGCTATTTCGGGCATATATTGATATGTATGGTTATGAACCAAAGGAAAGAAAAAAGGAAACTATGGACAAATTAGAAGAAATTAAAAAGCATTGCATTGATGTAATAGCGCACGAGTACATGGATATAGAATATACAACAACGCTTGGTACTGGAGTTAATCCTAATGAAGTTGGAGATTTTGCGTGGAGCATTTTGCTTGATATATTTGATTTTACAGATGAAGACATTGAACCTCTTGTACACAAAAGAATTTATGAACTTAAAGAATATTATCGTGGAGACAGAAAAGAATATTGGTAATTTTTATGCGCCATAAGCATAAATAGCGATGCAACGGACTCTTAATCCGTAGAAAGAGGGGCAGTACCTCTATGGCGTACTGTGGATGTAGCGTATTAGTAGCGTGTCTCACTGTGACTGAGAAGGAGAGGGTGCAAATCCCTTCATCCACCTAAAGGAGAATAATATGAAACTTATTTTTTGTTTAAAGTGTTTAGATGTATATAATGCACAATACCATCTAAAAACTTGCACATGTGGCGAAACCGCCGCTTTTATTATTGAAGGCCCACAGATTATATACTCCGGAAAAGCTATTTGTATAGGTCTCGACAGCAATGACTTATTTAATAAGTTTATCGAAGAATATTCTCATACCATAATGAGTAACTCGGAAGATATAGAGATAAAATCTTGGATTATACCGTTTTCTGCCCCTCATACAACCCATGTTAGAAATGCTCAACTTGCTTTCGAAAAATATTGTTACAAAAGTCAACCCTTGACAAAATAGAAAAAGTATGGTATACTTGTTTTACATTAGAAAACAAAGAGTAAACAGTAAAGAGGAATAAGCGATGAAAAAAGGAGATTTGGTAAAGGTTTATCGTAAACCCGAAACACAAGAAGAGTTTGAAGGATGGGCGCATTTGGTTGAAAAGGTATCGGATGGTGAAGGTTATGAGGTCTGGGAAGTTTATTTCTCCGGACAACGGATTACCTTTTATCCAAACCGCACTTATGCCCGAAGACTAATTAAATTTTTTGGAAATAGTAGACAAGACAAGGAATAAACAATGTCAGAAGAACTATCTTTATACGAGGGTTGGAAAATCGGAGTAAAAGCAAAGAAACGGATTGAACATCTTTTGCTCAATGACGAAGAGTTGAGAAAACTTATTTCGGACTACGCAGTATCAACTGATGGAGAAAAAGACGAATCATCCCTACGGGTTTTCTTTCAAGATATACAATGGCAATTTCTAGCAGAAATGTCAGAGGCAAGATATAATTTTGACAGAAGTCTTGAAAAATTTACAAACTTTTTAGAATAAAAGGAACATTTTATGACACAGTATATTTGGGGAAGTGAGTTTATACAAAAACTTATAGATGTAGGTATCCTTGACAATACCAAAGGAATTAGAAGAGTAGTAATTGACGCTTGCTTTGATGATGTTGTCAGTATTGAGGTAGAATTTGTTGGAGACTCTTTATTGTTAGAGGCAATAGACACATTAGAAGGCGTGAAACCGGTAGAAAAATAAACATAAAAGCATAAAGCCCCTGTGACGGAACGGCATACGTACTAGCCTCAAACTCTAGGTTTTCCAAGTTCAAATCTTGGCAGGGGCACTTATCAAAGAGAGGTTCAATGAGAAAAATAGATGTAACACAAAAAGTCAAAGCTCACGTAATAGACGATGAAGCATGTATATTAACGAAATGTGTTTGTGGTGCTAGTTTTAATTATGGTGTTTTTACGTTAGGTGTTTTTGAAGATATGGCAGATGAATGTCCTCATTGCGGAAGAAAACTTATATGCTCACCGTCTGTTAAAGTTTATGAAGTTGTCGAAGAATAACATATGCCAAAGTGGTGGAACTGGTTTACACATGCGCCTTAAGAGCGCACTCCTTCGGGAATGTGAGTTCGAATCTCACCTTTGGCACTTGAACAAATAAATTAGATTAGGCTTTGAAAGGAATAAAATGAAAGCGAGTGAATTAATACAAGCTTTATCGGAAGAGATTTTCAAAAACGGGGATTTGCCCGTAGAAGTGTGTACCAATGAAAATAAAGAGCAAAAACTTGGTAAACTTCGTATAAAAAGAGAGCCACTTTGGGAACAACCATGTGATGTTCCTACAAAAATCATTATTCAAACATATAAAAAGTAAAAAGGAAAATAAAATGAAAAAAGTTTTCTTATTAACAATTGTTTTAATTGTATTGTTGCTCACGGGTTGTCGTGAGGCAGATATTGCTTCTGAAAACTTATCGAGAGCCGCCGACCAATTTGAAATTCAGAGAAGAATTATATTCTATAACGGCATTACCGGGGAATACATTTTGGTAATCGAGGGTTTATGCGCTTTGGGAAATTACGATGTGGCAGGGGAAATAACTGTCACATGTAAAGTAACGCCTACTCAATATAAAAAGCATTTCTTAGGACTATCGGATAATGTAACCTACTTTGCTGAACAAATGGAACCCGTAGAAGCTAATCCGTATCGCTATAGAGTGATTATTATGCCGTCGGCTTTAGTACCAGACCCCGAATTAAATTTTGGCTGGTAAAATGACCAAAAAATTGCCCAATATAAGGGAAAAATATGCGTAACTCAAAAAAAAACTTTACAACAATGACAGTGGAATATGACGAAATTATTGTAGAAACAAAACCTTTTCTTATGGTAAAATTTTTAAAAAACGGCAACGAGTTGTATTTTGTTCAGACAGAAACAATTTTAGAGAACGGAAGTTCTTTTTCTATAAAAGGAATGAACGGAACAATAACGGAAGATGTGTATTTTGAAAAACCTGCCCCTTGACAAATCTATAAAAGTGTGATATAATACTCTTATGCGAATAAAAAAACCATACGTTGAATGTAGATTTTGCGGGCAAGTACCAAAACAACTATTGCTATATGATGGCTTTTCAAACGGCAGACGTTTTTATAGATGCGGTCTTTGCAAATCATCTATCCGGAGTGAAAAAGTTACTCAAAAGGAAATTTTTACAAGGCAAATAGATGATTTGGAATTTTGCGGGGAACTGACAACGTATGGTTATAGGTATGGAAACAAAAAATGAGAAAAGCAAAACGTACAATAATGACATGTAAAAAACACGGAGAAACAGAGTTTAGGCTATATAAAGAAAAAGATAATTTCCGATGGCGGTGCTTTAAGTGTAATATGGAAAGTGTTGCCAAAAGAAGAAAAAAGATAAAGGAAAAGGCGATTGAATATCTCGGTGGAAAATGTTCAAAGTGCGGCTATAGTAAATGTTCAAGAGCATTAGAATTTCATCATATTAATCCAGAAGAAAAAGACTTTGGATTATCCCAAAAAGGTCTCACTCGTGCGTGGGAAAGAACAAGAAAAGAATTAGATAAATGTATTTTATTGTGCTCAAATTGTCATGCTGAATTGCACGAACAAATAGAAAATGAAAAAAATATTCCCTTCTAGCTCAATTGGCAGAAGCGCCGGCCTGTTAAGTCGGAGGTTCTTGGTTCAAATCCAAGGGAGGGAGCTATCTAGGTGTGGGAAAGCCCGGTCTAATCCGCTTCCCTTGGACGGAAGAGAGCGCAGGTTCAAATCCTGCCACCTAGACCTAATCAATAAAAGAAAGGATAAAATGACAACAACAATTATTGTTTCAGGAAGAAGAAATATTTCAGAAGTGTTTCTAGAAGAATTGGTAGGAGATTTCCCCATAAACGAAATTGAAGGGGTTATTATAACCGGGCACAGATACGAGGTTCGTCTTAAAAATGGAGACATTTATAAAATAATGTCCCCAACAAAAGAGTATTTTTTGGGTTTGCAAGATATTATAATTTATGCTCACTCTTATACACTCACAAGAGAGTTTATAGATTTTCTTCTTTCGAGAAGATTTGAGATTAGACTGTTTGAAATATAATAAAAGAAAGGTTTTATAATGTCTAGAAAAATTACTGTTGTATCAGATTTTTCGGGGGATTGGGCAGGATTATATATTAATAACGAACTAAAATGTGAGGGGCATTCTTTACATTTTAGGGATATATTTGATGCATTGGGTGAAGAATTTGAACACCATGAAATAGAAATTGAAGGCTCTCTTCCAAACAATTTGCCTTCAGAATTACAGTAGAACAAGGAGAGATGGCAGAATGGTATTGCATTGCTCTTGAAAAGCATAGTCACGAGGAAAGTCGTGTGGGGGTTCAACTCCCTCTCTCTCCGCCTAATAAATTATAGAAAAGGAAAACAATGGAAATATATAATGACGAAAACATAAAAGTTAATTTTGATACTATTACATATCGGGATGATGCTCCTGACTATCGAATAGAAATAAATATAGACAAAAACTATATCCCAAAAAGAGAGATGCTAAATCTTTTCTCTGAAATTGACAAATTTGTATCCAATATTAAAAAGCTTCAAATGCCTTTTTAGGAGAAACTTATATGACCTTTGAATTTCTAAGTAATTTTATAAGAAAACATGGAAACAATTATCCAGACCCCGAGATTATATCGGGATGTTGGGTGATAAAATTTTTGTTTGTTCAAATTTTCTATGAGGTCTCGTGGATGATAGACCATAACGTTGAGGATATTACTTTTCGTTTATTTGGAAATAATATATATAGAATTCACGCTGAAGGCAAATCCTTTAGAACACTTTGGAATGGCGAAGAAAGCCTATGAGATATTTAATTTTTGATACTGAAACTGGTGGAATTAATCCCGATGAAGACGCTCTCATTTCTGTGGGGGCAATTCTGTTAGACAAAAATTTACAAACAATTACCACTTTTTACACTTTATTGCAAAACAACTATAACAAAAAAATTAGCGAAATAGCATTAGAGGTAAACGGAATTAAAGAAGAAATGTTCGAAGATGCTCTGAGCATCAAAGAATTCCAAGCAATTTGGAATTATTATTTGCTTCCTAAGGCAGATATTGTGATTGGGCATAACATTGCTTTTGATATAAAGTTCATGCTGAATCATGCCGCTATGATTGAAAACACGCTAGATACAATGCACTTATGTTGGGATGTGTGGCCCGGGGAAAAGGCTAAACTCGGGATGGTATATGAACGTATCGGAAAAACGGCAGAAAATGCCCATAACGCTCTCTATGACTGTGAAATGGTTGCTGATTTACTTAGATGGATGGTAGAAAACAATCATATTACTTTACCCCTGCCTTCTTATCCCGTTGTAAATAACTATTTTGAACATAAGGCTTTTGGATATAAAAAAATGAAAGAGAAGGGACTTCTTTAAAATAACCCTTGACAAATCAGGAAAAGTATGTTATAATTATTATTGTTAGAGTGCGGGTGTGGTCTAACGGCGAAGACACGTGGCTTTCAACCCCGAGAAGCGAGTTCGATTCTCGTCACCCGCTTTAGGCAGGAGCGTAATAGGCGTAATATGTCATTGATTGTACATTTGGAATACGAATGTTACAAACAATCAACAGACCAACGGGCGCAAATCCCTACCCTGCTTCATAAGCTCTTGTAACTCAATGGATTAGAGTAGCGGTCTTCGAAATCGAATGTTGCAGGTTCAAGTCCTGCCAAGAGCATATAGGCGGTTAGTGTAATGGTAGCACGTGACACTTTGAATGTCAAAGTAGAAGTTCAAATCTTTTACTGCCTGTTTGACTAAACTATACGATTTTGTACAGGATAAGGAAACACATGAAACATAAAGCTCACAAAATTTACAACATGGCAGACGAGTATATTCAAGAAATGGTGCGTTTTGATATGGTAGGTGTTATTGCTCAACACAACAAAAGATTTTATAATATTTTCTATAAATCTTTGCCTGTTATATTAAAACAAACTATGACTTTGGAAATGATTAAAGACCTTATCAAAATAGCAGAACAAAGAATAAAACAGTCAATACAATGTGAGAAAAAGTCCCAATTTCTTCCCTCTGTTTATGACCGAAATGAATCGCTAGTACGAAAGTATTATCTAGAATTTATAGAAAAATTAGAGGAATTACAATGAAAATACTAGAAAAAATTGAAATAATTTTTGTAGATTATACGGTACAATTATTATGTAAGTGTGGAGAAATTGTTATAGTTAGCGATGGAGAGGGGAGACATCCGTGCTCGAACTGTGGCAGAAGTTATCAGGTCAACGCTTTTGTGGTTGGATACGAAGATGAAGATAACACTTAGAAGCGGAAGAATTGTTGATACACCAAATATTAGAATTACAACCAACAGAAAGTGTATGAACGATTCCAAAAAAGCCGATAAATGGATGATTGATTTAGCTAAAAAAGAATATCCCCTTTGTTGGGAAAACGAAATCATTTGTTTGTTTTTGGATGGAATGATTCCGGGAAAGCTAACCCCCGCCGAACACGATATGTTATTTGATTTGCTTTTACCGGATGGTGCTAGTCAATATATATTCCAACTAATAAAAGAATAATTTTAAAAGGAGAAAAGATGGACTCGGGTGAATTGGGAAATTGCGATATCCCACTAGAAAAATACATGGAGAGACATTGTTGTACACCAATGAAATACGCCATAAAAAGAGGTATTATAATGTACAACGGAGGAACAGATACATATACTTTGGAAAAAGTAGAATCAGGAATTAAAGATATTGTAATTATCTTTCATTGCCCGATTTGTGGGAAACCACTATACAAATATGAGACATATAGATAATGAATATAAAAGAATGGAAAGTGTGAGCTATCGGTAAGCTCGGCTCGCCTGCTAAGCGAGTGTTCTGTAACAGGAATTGGGGGTTCGACTCCCCCGCTTTCCGCCTAAATTGCCCCTTGACAAATTATAAAAAGTGTGATATATAGGATTAAAATGACTGTTATTATTGAAAAAACATTTTGGGCAAGAATTTATATGGCAGGTGACTACAGTTTTGCCAAAAACATTTGCAAGGAATACACAATGGAAGAGGGTCTTTGTGTAAATATGTATCCGGTAGATTATATTTACACGGCAGGAGAAGAAAGTGGTTTTTGCGTAGAGTTGATAAACTATCCCGCATATCCTGTAGAAAAAGAAGAAGTATACTTTAAAGCCTGTGATTTGGGTAAAAAATTGATTGAGGGCTGTTTCCAATCATCTTTCACCATAGTTATGCCCGATGAAACAGTTTTTGTAAGCAGAAGAAAAGATATTGACTCAATAACAAAATCAAAGGAAAGACTTCACCCGATATTACAAAAAAAGGAGAATAATACAATATGAGTAAAGTTTATGAATGCGAAATGTGTGGCTCAAAAAATGTTACTAATGGAAAAATAACACAAAACGGCAAAAACAAAATTAGTTTGTTAAAATGTCACAACTGCGGACATAAATGGAAACTCATATTACCCCTTTTGAAAGATAAAAAATAAAAAAATGCACCTATAGCTTAATTGGAAAGAGTACCATCCTGTCACGATGGGCGGTGAGGGTTCAAGTCCCTTTAGGTGCGCTATAAAATAACATAAAGGATAAAAATGAAAAAGAAAGAATTTAGAGAGAATATAAAGAAATTAAAAAAAGAAAAAAAAGAATTAGAGGCAGTTTTTCTCAAAGTATTAGGAAAATATTTTTTACTTTTAGAAGAAAATAAAGACCTAAGAGAAAAAATAGCTCAACTTCAAGGAAAATGGAATATGTAAATAAAGCTTATAGAATTTTCTAATGTAATTCTAATGAAATTGCTCTTGACAAAACAAAGAAAGTGTGGTATAATAGTAATATAGTTGAAAAAGACCGTAACAGCAATATCCTACCCCGTGAATGGTTGAACCCGGTCTTGTGAATTATATAAAGGCTCTTACAGCAATTTTAAAAAACTTATCAGCGGAGATAAAATTTTTATGAGCCTTGGTGAATTATAGAAAGATGTTAACAGCAAAAAAAGAATTGGGTATGGGTTCAAATCCCATTTTGCGGGAAACCGTAAATAGCTTAAATTGGTGGAGCAATTCGAAAATAACATCTTGGCTTATTTTCAAATAGTTCAAATTTGAAAATAACATATTGATTTACAATGAAAGACCCATAACAGCAATCAAAAAATTTGACTCTGAAAATCAAAAAAAACGGGTCTTGTAAAATTATGAGCAGGCACAAACAGCAAATTTAAATAGTGGCTAAACTAATTTTAGTGTCTAGGAGACAAAACATGGCAAATTTTGGAAATGTAGTAAAAAACAACAACTATCAAAACTTGACAAGAACAGAAAACCAAGCTGTTGCGCTCAAATCAACAGAGAGTGCTTTGTTGGATTTATTTGCAACAGTTGGTGCTTTGCGAGCAAAAGACTATGATTATATTTGCGAAATATTTGATGAAGCATTTGCGGAAGATAAATTGCTTGCCACAAAACTAATGTTTTACGCCCGGAATGTCCGGGGAGGTCTCGGGGAACGACAAACATTCCGGAATATGTTAAAATATTTGGCGGAAATAAATCCGGAAATTGTGGAAAAGAATATGAGCTTGATTCCACATTTTGGGAGATGGGATGATTTATATGTCTTGGTTGGCACTCCTGTTGAAAGAAAAATGTGGAAGTTTGTGGAAGAACAATTTTACCAAGACCTTTCCAATATGAAAAACGAAATGCCTGTTTCTTTACTTGGCAAATGGTTAAAATCGGTAAATACATCTTCTTCGGAATCCCGTCGGCTTGGCAAAATGACAGCACGAGCACTTGGTTTTACAGACAAAATATATCGTCAAATATTGTCAAAGTTAAGACGCTATATTGATGTTGTAGAGACTAAAATGTCTGCCGGGGAATGGGAAACAATTTCCTATAATCAGGTTCCATCAAATGCGATGAAAAATTATAGAAACGCATTTATGAAACATGATGAAAAAGGTTTCAATGCCTTTATGAATAAAGTTGAAAAAGGTTTCAATGCCTTTATGAATAAAGTTGAAAATGGTGAAACAGAAATTAAAGCCACAACACTTTATCCTTACGAAATTCTTGAAAAAGCAAATCTTAGTAGTTCATTTAGTCTCTCAGATTCAATACTTAGAATTACAGAAGATAGGGTATTAGAGGCACAATGGAAAGCTTTGCCAAATTATATTGAAGGAGAAAATAACGTTCTGGTAATGGCAGATACTTCCGGGTCAATGGAAGGCAGACCTTTAGCAACATCAGTGGGTTTAGCTGTATATTTTGCAGAAAGAAATAAAGGTGCGTACAAAGATTTATTTATGACATTCTCCATGAACCCAAGATTTGTAAAACTTTCCGGTAACACCCTTGCCGAAAAAGTTTCTAAAATAGAAGCAGAAGTTGCAAATACAGACTTGGAACGAGCTTTCCAGTTAATTTTGGATGTGGCAATTAGAAATAATGTATCCAAAGAAGAAATGCCAAAATCTTTAATCATTATTACCGATATGCATTTTGATTACGCTACAGCCGGAGGAAGCGATTTAGATACCTTTTACCAAAAAATGAGGCAAAAATTTTCCCTTAGAGACTATGAAATGCCAACTGTTATTTTTTGGAATGTAGACCAACGAGAAAATGCTTTTCAAGTTACTAAGAATGAGAAAAATGTAATTTTGGTAAGTGGACAGGCAACATCAACTTTTAGAAACGTATTAGCTAATATCGGTTGCACTCCATATGAGTTTATGCTGAATACACTAAATAGCCCACAATATGATAGCGTAAAAGTCTAGAATATGGATAAAAAAAATGGAGAGGGAAGAAATTCCCTCTCCGGAGAAGAAAAAGTATTTATAAAAGAAGCGATAAGATGTATGAAAGAAATACATCATTCGCTTGCAATACAGGCTAATTTATGGGATTACTACAAATGCGATAGTCCGGGAACAAAAAATGCAAGTATAAGGCGTAAGAAAATAGAAAAAGCCCTTGCTCACTTTCATACCCTCTTACCCTAACCTTTCCCTCGGCAACGCCAGAATTTCCCTCGGTAGAATTTCCCTCGGTAGAATTTCCCTCGGTGGGCCAGTTTAGCCAGTATTTACAAAATGAACAACAAAGTG